>ERZ773022.28-NODE-28-length-143787-cov-18.752463_pt1 | contig 143787 bp, 133 predicted proteins | sample MGYA00580839_ERZ773022 | MGnify/ENA primary metagenome ERZ773022 (study PRJEB29015, sample SAMEA2738020) | human oral metagenome | biome: human oral; feature: human-associated habitat; material: dental | place: China | collected 2044 ...
GCGTCGTCATCAAGAGCGGGGCCGCCTTCGAGCGCCTCGGCGGCATCCGGCACCTCGCCGTGGACAAGACCGGCACCCTGACCCGCAACCGGCCCGAGGTCATCGCCGTCGTCGCCGCCGACGGGTTCGACGACGCGCAGGTGCTCGCCTGGGCGGCGTCCGTCGAGCAGCACTCGACGCACCCTCTCGCCGCCGCCATCGCCGCCGCGGGCCAGGGGGCCCTCGCCGCGCAGGACGTGACGGAGGAGGCCGGGCACGGTATCGGCGGTACCGTCGACGGCCGCCGGGTGACGGTGGGTAGCCCCCGCTGGATCGACGCCGGACCGCTCAAGGCCCGGGTCAAGGACCTGGAGGCCGAGGGCCAGACCTGCGTGCTCGTGGCCGTCGACGGCTGCCTGGCCGGGGCGATCGGCGTCCGCGACGAGCTGCGCCCCGAGGTCCCCGAGGCCGTGCGCACGCTGCGAGGGCAGGGGATTGAGGTGAGCATGCTCACCGGCGACAACGCCCGCACCGCCCACGCGCTCGGGCAGATCGCCGGGATCGGCGACGTTCACGCCGAGCTGCGGCCCGAGGACAAAGCCCGCATCGTCGCCCAGCTCTCCGAGGCCTCACCGACTGCGATGATCGGCGACGGTATCAACGACGCCCCCGCCCTGGCCGGTGCGACTGTGGGCATCGCGATGGGCGCGACCGGCTCCGACGCCGCGATCGAGTCTGCCGACGTCGCCTTCACCGGGCGCGACCTCGGCCTGATCCCGCAGGCGCTGCGGCATGCCCGCCGCGGCCGGGCGATCATGAACCAGAACATCGTGCTGTCCCTGGCGATCATCGCCGTGCTGCCGCCGCTGGCCATCACCGGCGTGCTCGGCCTGGCCGCGGTCGTCCTCGTCCACGAGGTCGCCGAGGTCGTCGTTATCGCCAACGGGCTGCGCGCAGCGCGTGCCCACAAACGATAGGGGTGGCATCGAACGTCATAACTCAGACATGTGCTAGCGCATATCGATAACGCCGGTACCGACCTCAATATGCTTTGTGCGGGCAGCAATCGCGGAGAGCAAGGGCATGGGTGAGGTAACCCGGGGCGCAAAATCATGCACCCTGAAGTAGGCGCCATTGACACCTAGATCGTCGGCAGCGACCGACAATTCAATAGCCTGATGAAGGGCATCGCGCCCGCTCAGTCCGCGCCTTCCGTCCCGTGCGTAGTGTCCAAAGCTCAGGAAACCGAAGGCCTTCAATACTTACTCTTGAGATTCGAGCCAGTTCTGCGCATCAAGAGCAGCGCGGCAACCGGAACCCGCAGCGGTAATTGCCTGACGATAGGTATGGTCAACAGCATCACCGCAGGCGAAAACACCCGGGAGATTGGTTGCGGTCCCCGGATCGTTGACCACAATGTAGCCCGCCTCGTCCAGTGCCACCTGATCGGCGATCAGCGAGGTGCGGGGAAGGTGCCCGATCGCAACGAAAACGCCTTCTGCTTCCAGGACACTCTCGGAACCATCAACGGTGTTGCGCAGGCGCACGCCCGTCACCGAAGAATCCCCAAGAACCTCCTCAACAACGGAATTCCACACGAACTCGATCTTCGGGTTAGCCGCAGCACGATCAGCCATTGCCTTCGAAGCACGCAGCTGGTCACGACGGTGAACAACCGACACCTTCGAGGCAAACTTCGTCAGGAAGGTCGCCTCTTCCATGGCAGAATCTCCACCACCGACAACGATCAGATGCTTGTCACGGAAGAAGAAACCATCGCAAGTCGCGCAGTAGGACACACCGCGACCAGAGAACTCTTGTTCACCGGGCACATCCATGTGACGGTATTCGGAGCCGGTCGCCATAATCACCGTGCGCGCCTGAAGGGTCTCATCCTCAAGGGTGATCGTCTTGATATCGCCCTCAAGAGAAAGCGCGTAGGCATCCTCGTAGCGCACCTCCGCGCCGAACTTTTCGGCCTGCTGACGCATGTTGTCCATCAGCTCCGGGCCAAGGATACCCTCGGGGAAACCGGGGAAGTTCTCAACTTCAGTTGTGTTCATCAGGGCGCCACCGGCAGCCAAGGCACCGGCAACGACAACAGGCTTAAAACCCGCGCGAGCAGTGTAAATAGCTGCCGTGTACCCCGCGGGGCCAGAACCGACAATAACGACGTCATGGATGTTTTCAGACATGGTGTCTCCTATGGGCAGGTTGCGGTTACTTCACTGACAGCTCGCTGATCCACGCCCATGCGCGACCGTCTTGCGAGGTTGGCATCTTGCGGAAGGTAATGCTGATGGCATCGGTCTCCACAGGGTGTGCCAGTTTGATGTCCGTTGTGGGAGAGAACGTCGTAGTAGCGATTTCTGTTCCCGTACGAGGCGAATTGGGATCTACAGCACGAACAACGCCTTCGCCGCCAGTCGTCGAGGGATCCATCGTCAAGGTGATTTCAGAAACCGTTGACTTCTTCTCGAACTTCACGAGCACGGTGACCGCGGTGTCGTCTAGGAACTGGTTGTAATCGAAGTAGCGCGAGTGCCAGCTGGTCTTTGCGTCTCCATCGATCATATTGACGGCCATTTCTTCGTGGTCGCCCTTGTCATCCTTCCACGACAGCACGGACACACTGGAGATCACCGGTGTCACAGTTGTCGTCTGTGAAGGATTGTCGGAAGGCTGAGACGATGCGGAAGCCGAAGGCGAGGCACTCTTCGCTTGGTTCACGATGTCGTCAACACCGGAGTGCTTGACCGGGCTGAGTACGGTTGCACCCGCCCAAATGGTAGCGAGGACCGTCAGCACTGCGGCAAAGATAATCGTTGGGCGCGTGGGATCAATTCCGCGCTCCGCGCTTTCGCCGCCCGAGGCCGGTGATCCCTGTGCGCGGCCACCTTCGCCTCGGCCGCCGCCGTTTCCGCCACCGGTCCCACCGCTGTGCCCGCTACCTGCGAAGGAAGCACCAGCGTGACCGACGCGAGCAGCCGTCGCCGCCACACCCTCGGCAGCAGCAGCGCCGCCCACAACAGCACCCTCAGCAAAACCCTTGGGATGCGGTGCGGGAATACGAGAAGGAGAAGGCGTAGAAGGAGACTTTGCGACGGAAGTTTCCGCCACGGCCTCGGCAGCTGCAGCACCCAAGGGAATACCGGCCGGAGCGGTCGCATCAAGGTCGTAGACGCGCGCTGTAGCTGGGAGGGTGGGAACAATGGGAAGCTCAGGCTTGGCCTGGCTTACCTCGACACGGCCTCGGGAAGCGTGGTTCTCCTGGGGAAGCGTGGGCTGCGAGGCAGGAACTGCCGGCGCGGGAGTCTGCGGCAGGGGAGCCGACTCATGCGGCGCATCGGGATTGACGATCTCATCGAAAGCAGGAACGGAGAGGTCGACGGAGAGCGGAACCCAGCGAGGCATACCTTCGGCAGGGGTGCGGTGATCCTCAGCGGACATGACTTCCTCCTTGCGTGATGCTGCCAGCCTATTATGAATGCTCTCGGGACGTTGCGGCGACGGCGCGGCCGAAAGGAACGCACACAGCGCTGCGGGAAGACGCAGACGAGTGAGCAGGGGACGAATACTGGTTGCAGATTCTTGAGGGTTAATGAAGCGCATCGCAAGCATGTAGATCACGGTGACGACGATTGCCACGACCCCGAACTTCATGCCAGATACCAGCCAGCGCACCAGTTTCGAGGAAATCGTCGTGTAGATTCCCATGAGCCACAGCACGCCAAAACCGACGACTCCAGCCACAACCGCGCAACAGACGTAGGTTAGGTAGGAGCGCACAATGAGTGAGGAATTGACGAAGCGATTGCGATTACCAACCCAACGCATCGCAATCAAACCCTGAACGATGCGGCACACTGTTTCGCCAAGAGCCGCGCCGATGACCCACCAGCGCACGCCCGTCGCAAAGTAGATCGACCACCCGACGATGATCTGCAAAATCGTGGGGACAATGCCCATGAGGAACACGGGTTTTGCGTCCTCGTAAGCGAAGAAGACGCGCTGGCTCATCAGTACGATTCCCGTCGAGGCCACGCCGGGCATGAGGGAAACCAGGATCAGCGCGTAGGAAGAGATCAGTTCGGGCCGGGTCGTATTGGTGACGACGAGCTGCATCATCGGGGCAGCGCCCGCCATGAAGATCGCGGCAGCAAGAACCGTCAGGGAGGTGATGAGGCGAATACCCGTGTGGTAGTGCTCGGCAACTTCCCTGTCATTGTCCTCGGCGACCGCGTAGTTCAATCGCGTAAAGATTGCGGTCGCAAGAGAAACAGTGATGACCGACTGCGGGAGCATGAAGATCAAGAACGCAGCCGAATATCCGGCCAGACCCGCAATGGGCTGGGGATTCTGGTTGAGGTAGTTATCCGCAATCGAGGCGATGGCGTTCGTTGAGAGAACACCGACCTGGGATACGCCCAAGGTCGCAAATGTCCAGCCTGCGACCTTCGAGGCCGAGCCGAAAGAAGTCCCACGGAAGTGGAAGTCAGGTTTGAATGAGATTCCCGCTCGTCTCATGGGGATAAACAAAACAAGTGCCTGGCAGACAACACCCAAAGTTGTTGTCACCGACAAGAGCCAGAATTGCGGGGAGGTGAAGTCCGTGATGGCGAAGTCTTCGTGGGAACCCCACAGAACCAAGAAAGCGGTCAGACCTGCGATCGCAATGACGTTATTGAGCACCGGCGCCCACATATAGGGGCCGAAAACTCCACGGGCATTGAGGAGCTCACCGAGCAGGTTATAGAGCCCGTAGAAGAAGATCTGCGGCAGACACAAGAAGGCGAAGGAAACCGCAAGGGAGCGAATCTCCATACTGTAGCCCGGCGCCATGATGATGATGAGAAGTGGCGCAAGAAGGGTCGAAACAAAAGCCACCACGAAGAGGATCGTTCCGGCCAGGGTGATGAGGCGGTTGATGTAAACCTGGCCTTCATCTCTCTTGAGTGCGCGAACAATCTGCGGAACCAAGACGGCGTCGAAAACGCCGGAGGCAAGGAGATTAAAAATCGTGTTGGGCAGGGTGTTTGCTGTCTGGAATGCAGCCGAGACCGCACCGCCGGCCGAACCCAGCGCCGCCAAAAGCATTGCGGTCTTGATGAAGCCAAGGACTCGGGAAACCATTGTTCCCGAGGCCATCAATACGCTGGCCCGTAAAAGCGAACCGTTGCGAGCTTGGCTTTCACTCATTCCTGATCCTCTTCATGTGAGTCGGATGTAGTCGGCTTGGCCGGGGGACGCCCGGCTTTCACGAATGCTCCGGTGGACAGTGGAACGTTGACCGTCCCTTTTTCAACGCCACCAACGCCGGGCAGGTGCGAGGACTCCTCAGTGGTCGAGGCTTTGAAGCGACGCCGAACCGTGCGGATAATTCCGCCAACGAAGGCAAGTCCGACAAGAACCGCCATGACGACTGTTGCTGCATCTTCCCATCCGGCGCGCATGCGGACTAGAACCTTTTGCGAATCATCAAGGATGGTTCCACTGGGTGTCGATACCTTGTAGGTCACGCGTATATCTCCCGAACCGATGGCGGTCACGGGTACTTCAACGGTTGAGGAAGAATTCGCCGGAATCGTGGCTGTCGAGGTACTGGTGACACGCAATCTGGGATCGCCCGGGAGTAAAGTGACCTCGACATTGACCGGCCACGGCAAAGAATTGCGCACGCGAACAGGGAAATTAGCGCTCTTATTAATGAGGTTGACCGCGTTAGAAGATTCAACCGATACGGAAGAACTAAAAGTATTGAGCGACTGAATGCTGCTCACGATCGTTTCGGATCGCTGATCCCCAAGGTCTGCCCGAAGTGCGCTCGAAACGGTTGTATCCACCCTCAGTCGAGCTGCATCAACATTTTCTGTTGCTCCCGCCAGCGGAAGAGTAGCCGCATAAGCGCCGCCTAACGCGCTCATCTCTGAACGAAGGGAGTCGCTAAAAGGCGAATCTTGGACGGCCGTACGCTCGATGTCTGTTGCCTCGGAGTTCACCAGGTCACTGAAGGAAATCCCCTCAACCCAGCGGTTATCGAGGATCGCTCGCACGCGCTCAAGTCGGGTCTCATCCAGTGAAGAAGAACGTTGAAGCGGGACGAAAAGTGTCCGCGACAAGCTTGGGCGCTCGCGGGTGATCATTGCGGTCATGGCCGTGAGGAACTGCTGGGTATCGAGTTCGTCATCAGGGCTTTGGGCATCCCAGGAAAGCAGGTCTGTCATGGGAGAGAGGGAAGTGAGAGCCGTGTAGCTTTCACCTGAGTGATCATCATTATTGGTGATGGTCTGGCCATCGGCTGAGAGCTGAACCTTCGCCATAGAGGTGAAGTTTTGTTCGCTTTCGGGCGCAAGTTCGCCGGGTGGAGCAATGAAGGTTGAGCCAAGCTGCCCGTTCAAGGATTGCTTTCCCCAGCTTCCCGAGGTCGTCCATGACACGTTATCGATGAGCTTGGGTGCTGCAGTGCTGCTCGGCGTCGGGCTTGCCTCACTGCTTGGCGAGGGGCTTGGACTTTGCGAGGCCTCACTTGGGCTGGCAGAGGAGCTTGCGCTGGCAGAAGCCGAGGCGCTTGCCGAGGAACGGGAGGAAGAGGGAAGAAGAGCCTGCGTCTTGGCAAGAGTCGTGGGAACCTGTGCCCGAGAGTCGACAAGATACTTCATGATCGTGTCGTTATTGAGAGTCGTCGCAAGCGTCAGGTCCGCATCGTTACTGGGTAGAGCCACGAGCTCACAGGTGCGCTCAAAGAAGGTCTGGAGGAAAGCGGCGCGCGTATTGCGATCAGCGGTGATCTCGGCCTCGGAACGCGGGGTGGCGGAAGAGGAAGGAGACGGCGAGGCGCTGGTCGCGGAAGCGAAGGCAGTGGCCTCGGAAGAAGAAGCAGAAGGCGTTGGCGAAGAAGACGAGGCGCTGGAGTTTGCGCGATCTTCAGGAACTGTGAGCTCGTCGACCAGAGTTTGCGAGTCGGTCGCGAAAGTTACTCCCGACATGGATGCCGCAGACAGGATCGAATAGGAATCACTGGTCACGCGTGGAGTTGAGGACGTCCAGGGCAAGAGAACATTGACGCGCGTGTGTTCAAGGGAGTATGCCGAATCCCAGATCAGAATGGAGCGGTCACTTCCCCGGTTTTCATCACCTTCAACAACGACCGTGATACCTCGCGGCCCCCACTCAAAGTCCGAAGTGAAGGGGAGGTCTTCAAAAGGAATCGTCATATGGAAGGTCTGTTCGGCGCCTGGCTGGATCGTTGCTTCCAAGGTTCCCGCATGCACGCGCCGCCCCTGATAGGACTTCCCTGTCAAATAAGCTGAGAGGTCCGAAGCAGTCAGCGGCGAATAAGTCTGAACATAGGCATCCAAAGAGGGATTCTGGATGGGCTTATCCGTCAGGTTACGAACAACGCCCGAGACCTGCACATTGTTTTGAGCAGTGATCACTCGCGGTTCGAGGCGGTTAATCCGAACGTCCACTCCCAAGGCCTGGGATGCCTCGCCCAAAACCTCCGGTCGCGCGCTGGCCTGGGGTGCAAGCGCTGCGGGTAATGCCGAGGCAGCAGAGGCCTCGTGAGTGCCTGCGGTGGGAAGTGAGGCAAGGGTGGCCGCGCTCGCGGGTTGAAGTGAAAGAAGCAGGGCGCCGAGGGGCACAAGAGTCAGTGCAATTCGAGTGGCTCGCAGTCGCGTCATGATGCATCCCGGTAAAGCAAGTCCAAAGCGATCCCGACAATGCGCCTCTCGTTGGGGTAAGCCAAGTCATGCGAGAGTTCACGCAAGGGGACCCAGGCGGCGTCCTCGGCCTCGTGATCCGGATCCCCCTCAACGGTGATGGACCCGGAAATGTAACCCATCAGGTAGTGGTGGACAACCTTGTGGATCCGCCGATCTGCGCCGGAAAACCAATAATCGATCGAGGCGAGGTGGCGAATGATGCGCCCGTGAATACCGGTTTCTTCAGCGACTTCGCGAAGAGCGGCTTCTTCGGGAGACTCCAAGCCTTCAAGATGCCCCTTGGGGAGGCACCACTCAATCTTCCCCGATCGATTCCGTCTGGCGATGATTGCTGCATAGGGCTGGCCATTGCGAACATCAACAACGATGCCCCCGGCAGAAGTTTCAGAGGAAACGGGAAGGAAATGAGGGGCCGAATTCGCTGTACGCAACGAAGGATGACGACGCGGAGGCTGAGGCACTCCGGGTCGTAACGCTTCAGAAGGTACAGTCATAGTTCCACTTTAAGCGGGATTACCCATCCGGGTCAGGTCGCACCATCGGTCGAGTGGGAATTACCGCACTTTTTACAGCCTGTGCTATGGCTGCGAGTGACCTTATTCCCGTGTCAACCATGAATGAAGCCGTGATGCGAGCAAGCCAAAGAAGCCCAAAACATGGCATGCTGGAGGGGATGAGTACACAACTGTCGCGAACAATGGGTCAAGCCCGCTCTCACGCACCCCGCCCCTCTGGTTTAGGCGAGGGTGATTTGGGCCTACTCATGGCCCAGGCGAAAGAGGCTTTCTCCCGTATTCCCAAGGAAATCCTCGAATTAGGCGAGATCTTCACTCAGGCCGGTGAGGAAATCAGCTTGGTCGGAGGACCGGTTCGCGATGCATTCTTGGGGCTGACCCCTCACGATTTTGACTGCACGACCTCTGCTCGCCCAGAGAAAACCGAAGAGCTTCTTGCTCAGTGGGGAAACTCAACCTGGGACATTGGCCGCGAGTTCGGCACCATCGGTGGCAGGCGCGGCAATTTTGTCGTCGAAGTGACGACCTATCGCACTGATTCCTACGAAGTGGGATCGCGAAAGCCCGAGGTCGAATACGGCGACACTTTGGAAGGTGACCTCACTCGCCGCGACTTCACCGTCAACGCTATGGCGATGCGCCTGCCGCAATTGGCGCTCGTTGACCCCCATGACGGCCTCTCTGATCTGGCCGTTGGTCGTCTTCGCACCCCGGTTAGCGCACTGCAATCCTTTGATGATGACCCGCTGCGCATCATGCGAGCCGCACGCTTTAGCGCCCAGCTTGGCATTGACGTGGATGAGGACGTCATGGACGCCATGGAATCTATGGCGGGGCGCTTGGAGATTGTTTCGGCAGAGCGTATTCGCGCTGAACTCGAGCGACTGATTATTTCCCCGTGGCCCAGGCGAGGCCTTGAGCTCATGGTCCATACGGGCGTTGCTGACATTGTTCTTCCTGAATTGTCAGCCCTCGTGTCAACAGTTGATGAGCACAATAGGCACAAGGACGTCTATCAGCACACGCTCACCGTCTTGGATCAGGCAATCGACCTGGAGACCGACGCGGATGGCCCGGTTCCCGAGCCGGACTTTATCTTGCGTTTTGCTGCCCTCATGCACGACGTTGGTAAGCCGGCTACGCGGTGCTTCGAATCTAATGGCACGGTCTCTTTCCACCATCATGAATTGGTGGGTGCAAAGATGACGCGCAAGCGCATGAAGGCCCTGCGTTTCGACAAGGCCACGACCGATGCCGTCTCTGACTTGGTTGCTCTTCACTTGCGTTTCCACGGTTATGGCGATGCGAAGTGGAGCGATTCGGCGGTTCGTCGCTACGTGGCGGACGCGGGAGAACTTCTCGAGCGCCTTCACCGATTGACCCGCGCAGACTGCACGACTCGCAACAAGCGTAAGGCCGCATTCTTGTCTGCCGCCTATGACGATCTGGAAGAGCGTATTGCCGCGTTGCGCGCCCAAGAAGAACTCGACGCGATCCGCCCCGATCTTGACGGGGATCAGATCATGGAGATTCTGGGGATCCGCCCCTCTAAGGCCGTGAAGATGGCGCGTGACTACCTCCTTGAGCTGCGTATGGAAAACGGGCCCATGGGTGAAGAGGCTGCGCGCCAGGCCCTGCTTGCCTGGTGGGCATCCGATGAGGTGCGAGAAGTTGCCGAAGAGTATCAGGCTCAGCAGGCTCGCTGGGAAGAAATGTCCGCGCAGAAGAGGGCTCGTAAACGTCGCGCTGCCAGTGAAAACTAAGCCGATCCGGAGCTACCTTTAGGCAATTGCCTGCCTTTCTGCGTAGGCTAGTCACGATGAACCTATGCTGAAAGGCTGGATTTCGTGGCACCTTCACAAGCAAACGACGATCAGGGACGTCGCGCCCTTCCCTCGCGAGCCGATGCGACTCGACGTCGACTTGCGCAGCAGGCCCGTCGTGAAGGCGAGGGAACCATCCCCCAGACACCTGCTTCTTCTGCACCTAAGCGCACTTCAGCGGTTGCGCGAGTTTCTCGCGGCTCCTCGAGTGGGGCAGCAGCCAGCTCAAGCGGAAGTCGGCGCGCAAGCACTCGCGCGGCCTCGTCAGGGAGTTCCTCGCGCACGGGCTCGACGCGTCCGGCATCACGTACAGCAGCGGCCGGCAAGGGCGGCGGAAAGAAGAAGGGTCCGGCCAAGGGGAAGAAGAGGCGTAGCCTCGCAGCACGGATTGCACGCGGAGCCTTCTATACCTTCCTCGGCCTCATTATTGCCGGATTTGGTACCTTCCTCATTGCCTATGCCTCGTTGAAGATTCCGCAGGCGGATCAGGTTGCTCTTGCGCAGACGACGACCGTCTACTACGCCGATGGCACCACCGAAATGGGCCGGATGTCGCAGGTGAATAGGAAGATCATCGATTCCAGTACCCTGCCTGACTATGTCTCACATGCCGTGGTTGCCTCGGAGGATCGCACCTTCTACACGAATTCGGGTGTTGATCTCAAAGGCATCGGTCGCGCGCTGGTCAACAACATTAGGGGCGGGGCGCGCCAGGGTGCGTCGACCCTGACCCAGCAGTATGTTGAGCGCTACTACGTCGGTGAAACGACCGGTTATGTGGGTAAAGCCAAGGAAGCGATCCTTGCTCTCAAGATCAATCGTGAGCAGACCAAGGACGAGATCATTGGCAACTACCTCAACACCATTTACTTTGGTCGCGGTGCTTACGGTATCGAAGCCGCATCTCAGGCGTACTTCGGCCACGAAGCAAAGGATCTCACCCTTTCCGAGGCCGCAATGATCGCTGGGATCATCCCCGCTCCTTCCGCGTGGGATCCGGCAGTCGATGAAGAGAAAGCACGCTCGCGTTGGCAGCGCGTCATCAACCTGATGGTTGAGGATGGTTGGATTTCGCAGGCGGACGCAAACGCTGCTGAGTTCCCAAAGACCATCGATCCCGATACCTTGGGTGGTCCGACGATGGAAGGCCCGACCGGCTATCTCATGGAGCAGGTCCGGACTGAACTCGCGGCAGAAGGCTTCACGGCAGACCAGCTGGCGACCGGCGGGTACCGCATTATTTCCACGATTGATAAGGACAAGCAGGATCAGGCCGTTGCCGCTGCAGAGTACATGTACACGGTGCGCGGATGGAATGAAGATTCCATGCACGTGGCTTTGACGTCATTGGATCCCGCTACCGGCGAAATCGTCGCAGAGTATGGCGGCAAGGATTACCTCACGCGCCAGCAAAATGCGGCAACGCAAGACATTATGGCTGCCGGTTCAACCTTCAAGCCTTTCGCCCTGGTTGCTCACGCCGAGCAGGGGGGTTCGATCTACGACGTTTACGATGGCTCCTCGCCCAAGACCTTTAGTGGAATGTCGCGCGCGGTGAGCAACGATTCTGGTGTGTCTTGGGGCCGTCAGAACCTGGTGAACGCAACGAAGAACTCGATTAACACTGTTTTCGTTGGACTCAACCAGGAAGTTGGCCCCGCAACCACGAAGAAGGTTGCGATCGACTTGGGAATCCCCGAGGACACGAGCGGCTTGGATGACTCGCTGCTCAACGTCTTGGGCTTTGCGGCTCCTCACAACATTGACCTTGCGCACGCCTATTCGACGATTGCTTCGGGCGGAAAGCGAACCACTCCGCACATTGTCCGCGAGGTTCAAAACTCTGATGGCTCCAAGGTCTTTAAAACAAACGTTGACCCGGAACAGGTTTTCGATACGAAGACCATGTCGACCGTGCTTCCCGCGCTTGAAGCAGTGACCGCTTCGGGTGGTACTGCCGAGGCCGTGGCGGCACTCAAGCAGGATACCGGCGGTAAGACCGGTACCTCCGAAGATCAGAAGACCGCGCAGTTCGTTGGTTTTACTCCTGAACTGGTCACTGCAGTGAGCATGTACCAGCTCGATGAGAACGGGAACCCCGTTTCTTTGACGAATATCGGGGGGCTTAGCCAATTCCACGGTGGTGACTGGCCGGTGACCGTGTGGATGCGCTACATGAAGCAGGCGACCGCGAACCAGACGAAGCTCCACTTCGATTGGTACACCCGCCAGTCTGCTACTCCTGTAGCCCCCGCACCCCAGGTTTCGACGACCCCCACTCCGAGTGAGGAGACGCCGACTCCGACCCCCGAGGCGACCGAGTCGACTCCCGGATCTGAGGTACAGCCGACCCAGACTCCGACCGCTCAAAATACGGGTGCTGCCGGCTCCGAGGGCGGCGGTCCGAGTCGGGCAGAAGGCAGGTAGTTTCGAGGGCTCCATCGGCGCGGACACGTCTTCGAGCGTCGAATGGAGCGCTACTCAGGCAGCTGCCTGACACCCGTGAAAAAGAAAGACAAAAAGGCCGGGGCCTCCCGAAAGGGAGTGCCCCGGCCCTCTTTATGGTCTTGTCAGACGCTCACTTGACAGCCAGCACGCGGACCTTGAGGTTCGCGGTGACTTCGGAGTGAAGGTTGACCGTCACGGTGTGGTCACCGGTGGTCTTGATCGGGTCAGCGATGATCACGCGACGACGATCGATGGTCTGGCCCAGCTGTTCCTTCACGGCTTCTGCAATCTGAGAAGCAGAGACGGAACCGAAGAGGCGTCCATGTGCGCCGACCTTGCTGTTCACGGTCACAACCGCGGCCTGCAGGGCATCGCGCACGATGCGAGCATCGTCGATGGACGCGATCTCACGACGGCGGCGAGCAGCAGCCATCTGATCGATCTGAACCTGTGCGCCCTTGGTCCACTTGGTGGCGAAGCCACGGGGGATCAGGTAGTTACGAGCGTATCCAGACTTGACCTCGACGACATCGCCGGCGGATCCGAGACGATCCACATCGTGGGTGAGGATGAGCTTGGTAGTTGCCATTTTTCAGTCCTTCCCTTCGAATCAGCGGCCGGTAGAGGTGTAGGGCAGCAGAGCCATTTCGCGTGCGTTCTTGACGGCGCGAGCAATGCGACGCTGCTCCTGGACGGAGACACCGGTGACGCGGCGAGCGCGGATCTTGCCACGGTCCGAGATGAACTTACGCAGCAGAGCGGTGTCCTTGTAATCGATCGATTCGATCTTGGCCGACTTCAGCGGGTTGGCCTTCTTCTTAATGGGCTTATTGCGAAGTTGAGGCTTCGCCATGATGTTCTCCTTGATGATCTGAGCGAGTGAACGCTCCCAAGCATGTGTTCAGCACGTGTGCGCACCGGTTACTGGCGCGCGGTGCTATTTAGAAGGGCGGATCCTCGGCGAAAGAGGTCGCAACACCGGAATCGGATGTGCGCCATGGATCGTCTTGTGAACCGCCGGCAGGTGCGCCGTAGCTGGCCTGGCTCTGCGAGTAACCACCTTGGTTTCCATAGCCCTGCTGCTGTCCGTAGCCGCCACCCTGGGAGTAGCCTCCCTGGGGTGCGCCTGCCGAGGCCTGGCCGCCCGTGCGGGTGACCTGTGCCTTTGCGCGACGCAGTGAGGGGCCGACTTCTTCGACCTGAAGTTCGACGACGGTACGGCGTTCGCCCTCGCGGGTTTCGAAAGAGCGCTGCACGAGGCGACCGGTGACAATGACGCGCATTCCCTTTCGCAGGGATTCGCCGACATTTTCAGCCATTTCGCGCCAGACGGAGCAGCGCATGAACAGGGTTTCCCCGTCCTTCCATTCGCCGCTTTGGCGGTCGAAGGAACGCGGGGTGGATGCCACCGTGAAGTCGGCGACGGGTGCTCCGCTCTGCGTCCAACGCAGTTCCGGATCATTGGTCAAATTGCCAATGATCGTGATGACGGTTTCTCCAGCCATTGGATCTCCTTGGTGGGCTGTGTGAGGTGATTGCTCAGGTGAGCGAAGGTCAGTGGGCGTCCGGACGCAGGAGCTTCGTGCGCAGGATGGACTCGTTCAGAGTCATCAAGCGGTTGATTTCCAGCGCAATTTCGGGGGTGGTCGTCATGTTGATGACAACGTAGATACCCTCGGAACGCTTGAGAATGTCGTAGGCAAGACGACGCTTGCCCCAGATGTCGACCTTTTCGACGGAGCCGCCGTTAGCGGTGACCTGCTCGAGGTACTTCTCCATCTGCGGGGCGACGGTGCGCTCGTCGATCGAAGGATCGAGGATCACCATCAGTTCGTATTCACGCACGTTGATACCCACCTCCTGTGGTCTTCGCGGTCACGGTATTTCCGTGACAGGAGGGTCATGCGTTGCAATCACCGGAGTTCCACCGGCTTTTGCACACGGACACATGGGTGTCCGCGAGACTGAGTTCCATCCCGGGTGGGTGGAAACAGCCCAGCTTCCAAGTCTAGCGTTTTTTCAGCTTCCTGTCACGAGCGGTGAATCACACTGCGGCCTGTGATGGAGCGAGCGAATCATCCCGCGGAATGAGCGCATTTCGCGGCGAAAACCACGTGATCCACGAGTTTGTGATCGCTCGGGTCACCATGTACAGACCGGTCACCAAACCAATGAGTACCGCTACCGCCGCGGTCTCACTCAGGCGGGGACGAAGAAGCGTAAATCCCCACAGCGCGGGAAGCAGGATCGCGAGGTTGAGGAATGCTGCCTTTGCCAAGGAAGCTCCGCGCCCTGCACCAATCAAGACACCGTCGAGCAGGAATGCGTGTGATTGTGCGGGGAAGAAGACCGCATTGACGATGACCGCGGGGATCGCCATGTGGCGGACGACGGCCTCGGAAACGAAGAAGGAAGGGATCCACGGGGAAAGGGAAGCGGTGAGCGCGCCAATGATGACGCCCGCTCCGATTCCCCACCACGAGAGGGTGCGAAGTAGGGTTCGCAGTTGCGAGCGATCGCCCGAACCGATGGCGAATCCGACCAGAGTTTGCGAGGCGATAGCAAGGGAGTCGAGAAGGAAGAGCGGGATTTGCCAGGCCGACATGACGACTTGATAGGCCGCGAGGCCGTTGACGCTGATCGCCGTCGCGCTCCAGATCGAGGTGAGGAAGGCCAGGCGAATTGCGACCGAGCGCGCCAAGAGAGGACCGCCGACGCGCGCAGATTGGCGGATTCCTGTCAGTGACGGACGCAAAGAAACACCCTTGGCTCGCGCCGGTCGGGCGAGGATTGACACCAAGCTGATCGCCATGATTGTAGAGACGATCGAGGTTCCGATACCGCTACCGACAATCCCCAGGTTGATCCCGTAAATGAGGAAAGCATTGAGGCCAACGCTGAGGAGGGCACCGACTCCTGCGGCGATGAGCGGGGTGGTCGTGTCCTTCATTCCGCGCAGGACACCCGTGGCCGCCATGGTAATCAGCGAGGCCGCAAGCCCCGGCAGTGATGCGTGCAGGAATGACGAGGCGTAGGGCATGATTTCCTCGGCGGCTCCCAGTGCGCGCAAGAGGGGAGTGCCGATGAGTGCGAGAACCCCAGCCAGAGTGATCCCGATGATGGCGGCCAGCCACATGGCGTGGACGCCGAGCTCGCGGGCGCGTCGCTCGTTTCCGGCTCCCATTGCCTGGGCGGTTTCGGCGGTGGTCGAGTAGGCCAAAAAGATCGACATGCCGTAGACCGTGTTGATCACGATCATGGCAAGTGACATGCCGGCGATTTTTTCGGCGCCGAGGTGGCCAACCATTGCGGAGTCGATCGTGAGGAAAAGCGGCTGCGCAATTGTTGCACCCAGGGTGGGGATTGCGAGGGAGAGGATTTGGCGTGTCAGGCTGGGCTTTTTGCTGTGAGTTTGTGCGGATTCATCGCGCTTAACTGGGGAAGCGCTGGAAATATCCTCGGATGCGTCAGTGAGTGTCGGTTTATCCACGGAAGTGGATTCATCTGTGGATAAAGCCTGTTCAGAGCACTCTTGTGCAGTTGATGCAGCCTGGTTGTGGATTGCGAGTTGTGACTCCGGTAAACCTTCAATCTGCGATTGAGACATGTCTTTTCGCTGATCGGCGCTATCCACTGATTGTCCCTCCACTTTTTATCCACAGACTGTGTACACATCTGTGGAAAGATCATACTCGGAAAATGGCGGCTTTCTGAGGAAAGCCCAAACTGAAGGCAAGCTGAAAATAGGCTTGTGAAAGACGCTTCATCCACAGGTCATGTGGAAGACACGCGGTGCTATCCACAGAGTATCCACAATCCGTCCACATTCGTGTTGAACTTGAGAGTGGCAGTGGCGCTCGCTTGGCAGTAGGCTCGCGTGTACGCGCTTTGCGTTTAATTCCCATCCACATGCGCACGATTCGCCTGAGGAGAGCTTCACACATGGCATCGGAAGACTTCGATCGCACCCCACCCCAAGACATCGACGCAGAGATGTCCGTCTTGGGTTCCATGATGCTCTCCAAAGAAGCAATCACCGATGTCAGCGAAGAAATTCGTGGAAGTGACTACTACAAGCCTGCCCACGAAATTATTCACAACACGATCATCGACCTCATGGGCCGGGGCGAACCCGCGGATGCGGTGACAGTCGTTGGTGAACTCCAAAGGCAAGGGGATCTGTCCAGGGTCGGCGGGGCCTCGTACATCCACAGCCTGATCGCATCGGTTCCTACCGCAGCAAACGCGGGCTACTACGCGCGAATCGTGAAAGAGCGCGCGATCTTGCGTCGCCTCGTCACTGCGGGCACGCGAGTCGTCCAACTCGGTTACGCGGACGCCGGCGGCGATGTCGATGAAATCGTCGACAAAGCGCAGGCGGAGATCTTCGCCGTCGCAGAACGCCAAGCGCAAACCGACTACGTGTCGATGGCCGAGATGTCCGAAAACATCCTCACCGAGCTTGAAAAGATCGAACTCAACCAGGGCAAAGTCGCCGGCGTTCCCACTGGGTTCGTCGACCTTGATCGAATGACCGGTGGTCTGCGAGGCGGGCAGATGATCATCGTCGCGGCGCGTCCTGCCATGGGCAAGTCCACGCTGGCACTTGATTTTTGTCGCTCCGCCTCCATCAAGCACGACATCACATCGGTCATCTTCTCGCTGGAAATGTCCCAAAACGACATCGCCATGCGTATGCTCTCCGCCGAGTCCTCGGTCTTCATGAGCAAGATGATGAAGGGCGAGATGACCGAACGCGATTGGCGCAAGGTTTCGGAAACGACGGGGAAGATCTCCGAAGCCCCGATCTTCGTCGACGATTCAGCGAATGTCACCATGACCGAGATTCGCTCGAAATGCTACAGACTCAAGCAACAGCACAATCTGGGCCTGGTCGTCGTGGACTACCTCCAGCTCATGACAACGGGCAAGCAGGTCGAATCACGTCAGCAGGAAGTTTCCGTCCTGTCGCGAAACCTCAAACTTTTGGCCAAAGACCTCGATGTCCCGGTCATCGCTGTCGCACAGCTGAACCGCGGTCCCGAAGCGCGAACTGATAAGAAGCCGATGATGAGCGACCTGCGTGAATCGGGTTCACTCGAGCAAGACGCGGACATCATCATCCTCTTGCACCGGCCCGAATACTACAATCCTGAGGATCGTCCGGGCGAAGCCGACATTATCTTGGCGAAGCACCGTAACGGTGAGACCGGAACAATTCGTGTCCTCTTCCAAGGGCACATGGCGCGCTTTGCGAACTTCACCTCGCGCGAGGAACCCGCCTAATGTACGACCTCAATTCGATCACTCCCGCCCAAGCTCAAGACCCCACGATGCCGCCCGAACTCATGGCGCAGCTCGCGGCCGAGCGCCCTGACCTTCGTCGGCATCTACTGAAAAACCCCAGCCTGTATCCACAGTTGCGCCAGTGGATTCTTGACTCTTCCGGGGGAACGCTCGAACCGCAGATTCAGTACACCTCGAACATGCCGATTGGCCCGAGCGCTTCCGAGATGGGGATGCCCCAAGCGGCGGGGACACCGATCATCGATTACGGCGTCCAGGCAGCGCCAAACGCCCCGCAGCCACTTCAGCCGCCTCAGTCTGAACCTGTCCAAGCCACAGCACCGCAGTACGCTCCAACGGCGATCCCCACCACGGTCTCGTCAGGTGAAGCCGTGGATTGGAGCTGGCGGGAAACGGCGAATAGCGGTCCACTCAGCGACCTCGAGGCCTTCGCAAACGGAACGCGCTCACGAAAGCCTCGCGGGGAAAAGAGCGTGCGAAACCGCGTGATCGCGGGGATCGTGGTGGCGGTTATCGTCGCAGTGGGCCTCGTTATTGCCTGGCGCGTCGCATTCTGATCACGCCGTCGACACTGAGAAGAGCAAGGGCGACCCACACGATTCCGGTTGCGATCCAGCGCGTCGGTTCCATGTACTCGTGGAAGATGCACACGCCAATGACCAGCTGGATGCTCGGGGAAATGTACTGAAGGAAGCCCAAGAGACCCAGCGGGAGTCCCTGCGATGCCTTGGCGAATGTGATGAGCGGAATGACGGTCAGGATTCCCGCTCCGATGAGCATTACCAGGTGAAGCTGCCAGGACATCGCACCATCGCCGGCGTGCTGAAGGGTGTGGAATGACGTCGATTGGTGGGCAACAAGGTAGGCGTAATAAATCCCTAAAATCGGGATGACGACGGCGGTTTCAATGGCCATTCCATCGAGGGGAGCAACCTTGAGTGCGACCTTCTTTTTCACCAGTGAGTACAGGCCGAAGGATGCGGGAAGCGCGAGCGAAATCCACGGGAGCCGGCCGAGCCCCACGATGATGACAATCACCGCGAGAATGCCCAGGCCAAGAGCAACGCCTTGAAGGCGTGAGATTCTCTCGTGGAGAACGACCATCCCCAGGGCGACCGTGAAGAGGGGATTGATGTAATAGCCGAGCGCGGCATCGGTCGTGTGGCCGATGAGGATCGCGTAAATATAGGTCGTCCAGTTGATGACAACCAAGAAACCTGCGGCGGCAAGCGGCGCCATGAGCGCGGGAGTGCGGATCACGCGCCACATTCTGGGAAGGGATCGAGTCAGTGCCAGTGCAATCAAGCAGGCGATGAAGGCCCATAGTGCTCGGTGAACAATGATTTCCAGCGAGCCGGCCGGTTCAAGAAGGTGGAAGTACAGCGGGAAAAATCCCCACATGACGTGAGTGCCGATACCTAAAGCAAGGTATTTTCCGAAGTGCTCGTTTCGTGTGGGATGTTCGCTGGCCATAGGTGCAGCGTAACGGTTTGGATGAAAGGGTGCCCAGGGGCGCGTGTGATTTTCGTGTGGGCTACCCTGATGGCATGTTCATACGCCCCGCCACTACTACTGATGTGGATTTCATCGAGTCTGCTTTTGACCACGCCCGCGAATTCATGCGGGCGAACGGTAATCCGACGCAGTGGCCCAGCGATTACCCCAACCGCAGTGATGCACTCAGTGATATTGAAAGAGGCGAGTGCTTCCTTGTTTGTGATGAACAGGGGCCTTTGGCAGTGTTTAGTTTCGCTCGCGGGCCGGAAGAGGAGTACTCCCAGATTGATGGTGCGTGGCACTTCGATGATGAGTATGGCGTGATCCACCGCCTTGCCAGCGTCCGAGGCCGTGGGGTCACTCGCGTGGTCATGGACTTTTGCGCGGGACAAGTTCCGTATTTGCGCTGCGATACGCACCTTGATAACGGACCGATGCGCCGAGCGCTGGAGGCTTATGGCTTTGAGCCGTGCGGGATGATTTCGGTACGAGGCCAGTGCCCGCGAATCGCTTACGATGGGTTGTTTTCTCAAATATCGAAATAGCGTCGAGTAATTACTTGCTGAATCAGCGTTCTTCGTTAGGCTGAGGTTGACCTCAACGACGGCGAGGAGGTGTGGTGGTGTCTGATTCGCAGTCCACGCGTGGAGTGCAGCGAGGGCGCGTAAAGCGCTATTTGCGGTACGTGCTGCGTTTTGTAGGTGCAGTGGTGGGATTCCTATTCGCGATATGGGTGTTTATTGGAATTATCTCGTTCCCTTACATCGATATTCCGCCGCGTGAGGGTGGGGATCTTCCTTTGGAGAAGCGTGTGTCGATTGAGGCGTTTCAGCGTGATGTGGAACCGTATATTCTCTCTGCCCGGCAGGCGCTGTTTGAAGACACCGGTGGAGTACGCCCCTATTCGGAGGGCAGTAGGATAAGTACGGCTGTGGGTAAATCGTGGACCTTGTATAGCCAGAACACCGATGGGGCTAAAGTGTCTGTAGACAAGATTTATGCGGTGATGCATGAATATGTGGAACCGTATGGTTATGTTCTTGCTTTGGATAGTATGAGCAAGGATGGTAGACGTGTCTTTGTCTGGCGCGACTATGACAATGGCGGAACAGTCGATGTGAATATCAATGGGGATTGGACGAGTTTTGCTTATGAGAGTGGTGCTCGTCCTTCTGATGGTTCTGTGCCTGACCCGACGGTGCTGATTCCCAATGATTCTCGGGATGTTGCTGGATACGTGAGTCCTAGTCTTCCCAGTATTGGGTATTGGGATTTGGATGCGCCTAGATTTCCAGAGACTGATGGCAGTGAGTTGGAGAAAGAACGTCAGTCGATTGAGGTGTTTGAGCGTGAGGTTGAGCCGGGGATTTTGCGTTTCAGAGACGAAATTGTTGGTGATTCACCGTATTACGTGGCTCATAGACCTAGTGAGATAGACGCCGATACGAAAGATCTTCTTGTTAAGCGGTATTGGCTTGAAAGCCAGCGTGTTCAGTGTGGTCCGCGTGATGTGGAGCGGGTTATCGAGATGGGGAATGCTCATTTGAATCCACTGGGCTATGAGTTGGTGTATGACTATGCCAGTTCAAAACCTGGGGTTGGCCAGTACCTTGCGTGGAAGGATAAGAAGAATGGCGGGATTGTGACGGTTATTCTTCGCCAGGAGAACACGGAATTTAGTTACAAGAGTGGGGCTCGTCCTTCTGATGGTTCTGTGCCTGACCCGACGGTGCTGATTCTCAACGACCACCGCGACCTACCAGACCCCCTCGCGTAGCCGCGTCTTCGGCCTTGGCTATTCCCTCATGCCGACCTGGATGGTGGGGATGAAGACCGGCATGGTCAAAGACGACAGGAGCTCCTCAAGGGCTCCACACAATACGCCTAAATCCTTGTAGCGCTGCGCTGTCGCACCTTCGTCGGGAGGCTGCGCGGGTAGGTAGAGCAAGATCTCGTAGTTCTCGCCCTCATAATTCGTAAACAACCCGGTCTCGTCGAAGCCATTGCGTTGATAAAAAGCCAGTCGCCTCTCACGCTGGTGAAAATTCTCGGCATCGCGAAGCATCGGTTCAATTTCCAGGGCAATCGCGTGTTCGGGGTAGTGCTCCTTGAGTTGGGACAGGATGCGCGAACCATATCCCTTAGAACGTGCGGAACGGTCCGTTGCCAGAAAAATGACAAAGAGCAAATCCTCAGAGTGAATTGTGAGGGTAATCCCGCAAAAACTCGATTCTTGAGCGGGATCAAAGTAAGCCAGAAAATCAATGGAGCGTCGCAGTGCGAAGGTGTTGAGCACCCATTCAGGCACGAGTTCAGAAGAGGGGAAAGCCTCGGTGAGTAGCGCGCGAACTTGAGGATAGAAGTGTGAAAAACGGCGGACGGGGAGAGTAATTAAATGGGAATCGCAAGAACTCACCCCTTAATAGTAGAAGAAGCCTCATAAAGATCTCATGACAAGTGTCATGTGAAACTTCGTTCAAACGCCACTGTTGCCCTTTGCGCCTCGACGGTTGACTAGAGGCATGAACACAAACACGGATCACTCCACCACACCGGCGATCTTCGCCGAAGGCCTCGTTAAAACCTACGGGCAGGTTCAGGCCCTCAAAGGAATCAACATGCGCGTCGATTCCGGCGAAATCGTCGCATTCTTGGGCCGCAATGGTGCAGGAAAGAGCACGACGATCGACATTATGTTGGGCCTGCAAGAGGCCAATGGCGGCACGGTCGAAGTTTTCGGCATGAGCGCCAAGGAAGCGATTCGCCGCCGCCTTGTGGGAGTCGTGCTGCAAACCGGCGCACTGCCCAATGAGTACACCGTCGCCGAACTCCTCAAGCTCTTCGCCCGCGTCTACAAGCGCGAAGAATCCATCGACTCCATCGTTGACGAGACCTACCTCCGACACCTCCTCGCGCGCAAGATTCGCAAGCTCTCCGGCGGCGAGCAGCAGCGCGTCCGCCTCGCACTTGCCCTCCTCCCCGACCCCGAACTCATCATCCTCGACGAGCCGACCGCCGGTATGGACGCCGCCATGCGCAAGGAGTTCTGGGAGCTCATGAGCGCCCAGGCCTCGAAAGGCAAGACGATCCTCTTCGCCACCCACTACCTGGCCGAGGCGCAGGACTACGCCGAGCGCACCATCATCGTCAACGCCGGCGAGATCACCGCGGACGCCCCGACCGAGGAAATCCGCCGCGCCCACTCGACAACGCGCCTTGCCTTCTCTGTTCCCCGCGCGCGCCTGGCCGAGGTCCGCGCCTCCTTGGCTGCTCGCGCCGAAGAATTGGGAACGACGTGGGAGCTGAGCGAAATTGCCGAGGCCAAGACCCGCGAATCCGCTACCGAAAGTTCCGAGGGGGAGGGCGGCGCCGATGAACAGTGGGTGCGCGTAGAGTTCCGCACGACCTTCTCCGATGAGGCAGCGCGCTTCGTCATTGGCCTTGAGAATGCTCGCGAGTTTGAGATCGTCTTCTCCAGCCTCGAGGACGTTTTCTCGGAGCTCACCCAGTAAGGAAGCGGGCAGTACGTCGGTGCCCGACTAGCCGCGGTATCCGACGAGCCCCGCGCACATTTCCCCACAGCTTTTTACGTATATAAGGATTCAAAATGACAACGCACACTCACGCAGAAACCGACCCCTGGAGCACGCGCACTGCAGTTAGCTCATGGGAAGGAATCGGGATGCTCACCTGGAAGGCCTTCCTCAAACTGGTGGCAAACCCGGCCATGTTCGGTTTTGCACTGATTCTGCCGATCTTCCTCTACATGATGTTCGGCGCCGGACAGGAATACTCGAAAGAGTGGGCGGTCAACGCCAATGTCGGCGCAACTGTCCTGGTCTCCATGACCCTCTACGGCGTGATGATCGCCGGGGCATCAGCTGCAACGGCCGTCGCCTTGGAGCGCACGTCCGGAACATCTCGCCTCTTCGCGCTTACTCCCGTGAGCTCCGGAGCCTTCATCTTCTCCCGTCTGGTCGCAGCAATCTCCATGAGCGCCGTCGTCATTGCTATCACCTACGGCGTGGGTTATGCGACTGGAGCGCGCATGACTCCCGCAGCCTGGATCCAAAGCGCCCTGATTGTCCTGGCTGCGGCCATGATGTCAGCAACGCTGGGTCTGGCACTAGGATTCCTCCTGCGTTCGGATACCTCCTTCGCAGTGATCAACGGCGTTGTCGTCTTGGGCGCATTCCTTGCCGGAATGTTCATTCCGATTGACTCCATGGGGACTTTCTTCAAGACCATTGCCCCGGGAAGCCCCTTCTACGGGATCTTCTACCTCTCGCAACTACCCCTGTACGGTTTCGATTCCTTCAAGTGGACCTGGGTAATTTCTGCAGCGGCCTGGTTCATTCCCTTTGTCGTGCTTGCAGTTTGGGCGCAGCACAGGGACACTGATCGCTGACAGACTTCACGTGCCACACGAAGAATTCCAGGAAAAGCGGGAGAGGGAAGAGCATGGACACCACCACAGCCAAAGCATCGTGGACGCAGCGCCACCCGCGCTTGTCCGCAGTGTTGTGGGCACTTCCCTACCTGGCGTTCTTGGCCTTTCCCTTGGGGATGATTCCTTCCGTTGAATCTCCCGGGCTGATCGCGCTGATCCTCACCCTGGTCTTTGGGGTTGCCGCTGCTGATATCGCGATCTACGTCGTGAACCCAACCCCCGAATGGGGAGCACACATCAAGAAGAAGATGTGGATCTCGCACGGGATCTTGCTGGCTTTGGTGGTTTCGCTGGGACTAGTCCTGGTCGCAGCCGGCGCATCGCGAGTGACCTCGGCCCTTTTCATCACCTACTCAATTGCGGGCTGGAACCTTCAAGCACCTCGGAATTACGTGGTCCCAGGCCTGGTGGCGCTCGTCGGTTGGGAAGTGATCGCCATCTTGCTGCCCATTGGCAGCATCGACGCACTGGCCTTGAGCTACGCGATCATCGCCCTGCTCATGGTTTTGGGGTTAACCCTGGCTGTGCGTCGCAGTTTCGACAACCGCCACTCAGAGGAACAACGCCAACGCCAAGCAATCAGTCTGGTCCGCGAGCGCGAACGCCTGCGTTTCGCCGGAGAACTACACGATATCCTCGGGCACTCGCTGACCGTCATCACCATGAAAAACGAACTTGCCCAGCGCCTGCTTTCCGTTGGAAAGATTGACGAGGCCGGTGAGCAGATTGCGCAGACCCTGGAGTTGTCCCGCCAGGCGAAAGAGGACCTGCGGGGGATCATTGCGGCCTCGCGCAGTTTGTCCCCGGAAGAAGAAGTGAATTCGGCGCGCGAACTCTGCGAGCAAGCGGGGATTGAGTTCACCGCCGATATTCGAGGCAACATCCCACCCGGTCCTCGAGCTTCCCTTGCCGCTCACATTATCCGTGAGGGAACGGCTAACGCCATTACCCACGCCCACCCCAAGAGCATCCACGTGCGCCTGACTCCCGCTGAGGTCCTCGTACGAAACGATGGATACTCGCAGAAGTACTCTGTGGCCTCGCGAGGCGGGGGAACGGGACTTCAGGGACTGCGCGAGCGCGCGGCCTCGGAAGGGGATGTGAACTGGGGGAGTGAAGGGGGCACCTGGGAGCTGCGGCTGATGTTCAAGGGCGAGGCGCTCTGAGCTGCGTGTACGATTGACGAGTTAAGTACTCGCGCTTCGAAGGACACCGCATGATTCACGTGATTGTGGTCGACGACCAGACCCTGATCCGTGGTGCCTTGAGCGCGCTCATTGACCTCGAGGACGACATGGAAGTTGTCGCTCAGGCGGGTAATGGGCACGAGGCCTTGACTGCAATCGAGGCCCACACGAGCGCGCATCCAGGCAGCGAGGTCCCGCTGGTCGTGATCATGGACGTGGAAATGCCCGTTATGGATGGGATCAGTACCGCCACTGCTCTGAAAGAACGAGGATCGGTCGCGCGCGTACTCATGGTGACAACCTTCGGGCGTCCCGGCTATGTCCAGCGCGCACTCGATGCCGGTGCTTTGGGCTTCGTTGTCAAGGACGCTCCTGCCACCCAATTGCTTGACGCAATTCGTCGAACCTCACAGGGGCTTCGCGTCGTTGACCCCGTACTCGCAGTCGATGCGCTCACGAAAGGCCAAAGCCCGCTCAGCGCCCGCGAAGTTGAGGTACTGCGCGCTTTCGAAAGTGGCGGGACCGTGGAGGACGTGGCCTCGGAACTCATGCTGTCGGCGGGGACGGTACGCAACTACGTGAGCTCGGCGATGGATAAGACCCACGCGCACACGCGCGCCGAAGCGCTCAAGGTCGCGACTGAGAATGGGTGGTTGTAAACTGAGATTCCATGGTAAACAGCTATGGACGTCGACAAGACGCACAGGAAAACATCACTCGCCACATCTTCGTCACCGGAGGTGTGGTTTCTTCTTTAGGTAAAGGTTTGACGGCCTCGTCGCTGGGGCGCCTGCTGCGTTCACGCGGCCTGAGCGTTGCCATGCAAAAGCTCGATCCCTACATCAATGTCGATCCGGGAACCATGAATCCCTTCCAACACGGTGAGGTTTTCGTCACGGAAGACGGTGCGGAAACTGACCTCGATATCGGCCATTACGAGCGCTTCTTGGACGTGAACCTCTCCGGCGCGGCGAACGCGACGACCGGTCAGGTCTACTCGACCGTCATCGCGAAGGAACGCCGCGGCGAATACCTGGGCGACACCGTCCAGGTCATTCCCCACATCACGGATGAGATCAAGCGCGTCATGCGCGCGCAGGCCATCCCCGACGCCGAGGGAAACGCCCCCGATGTCATCATCACCGAGATCGGTGGCACGGTTGGCGATATCGAGTCCCAACCTTTCTTAGAGGCCGCGCGTCAGGTGCGCGCTGACCTGGGTCGCGACAATGTCGCATTCGTTCACGTCGCGCTGATTCCTTTCCTGCCTGCGGCTGGTGAACTCAAGACCAAGCCGACCCAGCACTCGGTTGCGACCCTGCGTTCGATCGGTATCCAGCCCGATGCCCTAGTGCTGCGTACGGACCGCCCGCTGCCCGAGGGAATCAAGGGCAAGGTTGCACTCATGTGCGATGTTGACCGTGACGCGGTCATCGAATGCAAGGATGCGGCCTCTATTTATGAGGTTCCTCCGACGCTGCACCGCGAGGGCTTGGACGCATTCCTGGTCCAGCGACTGGGCTTGACTTTCCGCGATGTGGACTGGAGCGAGTGGAACGAGCTCCTTGAGCGCGTCGAATCCCCGAAGTACCGCGTCGAGGTCGCCTTGGTCGGAAAGTACATCAACCTGCACGACGCTTACCTTTCGGTTTCCGAGGCCGTCAAGCACGGTGGATTTGCGAATAATGCGCGCGTGGACCTGCGTTGGGTTGCCTCTGACACCTGTGAAACCCCCGAGGGAGCGCAGAAGGCACTGGAAGGCGTGGACGCGATCATCGTCCCCGGCGGTTTCGGCATCCGAGGCATTGAAGGCAAGTTGGGTGCGCTGCGGTGGGCGCGCGAGCACAAGATCCCGACCCTTGGCCTGTGCTTGGGCTTGCAATGCATGGTCATCGAGGCCGCGCGTGACCTCTTGGGGTTGACGGGGGCCTCGTCGACCGAGATGGATCCCGAGACGCCGGATCCGGTCGTTCACACGATGGACTCCCAGGTCGACATTGTTGAGGGCGATGGTGATCTGGGGGGGACCATGCGACTGGGCGCGTACCCCGCGGTCCTTCAAGAGGGTTCTGTTGTTGCCGAGGCCTATGGCAAGACCCAGGTTTCGGAGCGCCACCGTCACCGTTTCGAGGTGAACAACGACTACCGCGATCAGCTGGAATCGGTTGGCCTGCACATCTCGGGTACTTCCCCCGATGGGAACCTGGTCGAGTTTGTTGAGCTAGATCGCTCCATGCACCCCTACTATGTGGCAACTCAGGCGCACCCCGAGTTCAAGTCGCGTCCGACGAAGGCTCACCCGCTATTCGCGGGCCTCGTTCGCGCGGCGCTTGAGCGTCACGTCGAGAAGTACGCCGCGCGAGGCGGACGCAAGTAAGGGGTGTGGGCCTGAGGGCATTAGCGCCGGCTTTAGCTCCCTCATTCCTGGTTTCCTGCTCTACCTCCGTCTTTAGCTCCCTCTTTCCTGGTTTAGCTCGCAGATTCCTGGCCTATGACTGTTCTAAGGCCGTAGGTGAGCGAGCTAAACCAGGAGATGGGGCGGGATGGAGGCAAAGCGGGGCAGAGTGGGGCGGAAGTCAGCTCTCTCGCACTTCACCAACAACCGTATTTCCGGGCACGAAGATCGGATCAAGCAGGGTCAGGCCATGTACGGGACGGCGGATCTTGGCCTCGGAATCTGCCGACGTCGCGGCATCGGCGGCTACAGCTTCCGCGGCGGCTTCCTTTCTGGGCGCGCCATCGATTTGGGCAACCAACATCTCAACCGCACGCCTCAATAGTTCGTCGGGGCGCGTATCAAAGTGATCGACATCGAATAGGCAGTGTGCGCGCTCGGCAGACCAACCGCTGGCTACCAGTGAGACATCGCGGCCAGGACGAATCCCCAGGTCAATCAGGGCATTGCACCAGTCATCCGCAGAAATCGTCGGCCCCAAAACGTAGGAATCAATCCAGTTATCACCGGCAATTTGCCCAACGAGCTTACGGATCTCGCGGATTCCCGTCCCGCATGTGCGCGAGAGCAAAGGAATCCCAGACTCGCCCGCCGTATCAACAACCGCCTGCCTGAACTGCGAGACGAAGTTCAACGATTGCACATCGGGGCTTGCCGAATGGACGAAAGCAATGTTGCGCGCTCCCGCGTCACGCAGGCGGTGGACCGCGGCGCGCCCGGCCTCGTAATAATCAACGTCGATGGACTGGATCGGCGAATGGAAAGGCCCAGACCCAGGGGTTCCAATGAAAACGGTGGGGATCTTGCTCTCTGCAACGACGCCCAAACGAGCATCATTGAAGCGCACCTCCATGATGAACAGGCCGTCACACAGCGCGGTTTGCATGACTCGACGAAGCCCCGCGGCGCCCTCGTCCGCGGTGATCAGCAGCAGGTCGAAATCGTGTTCGCGCAAGAGCTGCGCTAGAGTGATCAGCATGTAGTGCTGGGCCGCCGCGTCCGCTCCCTCGTGGTAGGGGACCACTACTCCCAGGACGCGAGACTTTCGCGAACGCAAGGACCGGGCACCCGCATGAGGCTGATAGCCCAGCTCTTTCATTGCAATTTGGACACGCTTTTCCGTCTCGGGGGAGACGGCTCGGCGTTCACTCATGACATACGAGACCGTGGTTTGTGAGACTCCCGCTAGTTTTGCAACGTCTCTGCTGGTTGGCTGACGCGCCATCTCAGGTCCTCCCGGTATCTTGACAGGATCGCGTGAACAACTTATTGTGAGTTCCGCATCACATGTGCGGGCGCCGATGCCCGCAAATATTTTTTATCCGACGAATACGTATGCGTAATGAACAATACCAGAAAAACTCCTGAAAATTGTCATTAAGTGAATACGTATGCGTCCGGTCAAAAAGGAGCACAGGTGTACACGAAGAAGCAGTACCCCGGCGCAGTTGAACTCTGCTTCGCACACGAGTTCATCCGCATTGAGGCATGGGGGCGCAACGCGCTTCGTGTGCGCATCGGCCCCTCCGCTAACTTCCCCCAAGGACTAGGAGCCCTCGAAGCGGTACCCGCCACCGGCCTCGGAAGCACGGAAGAAGCAAAGGTCACCGAGGTCCCCGGCTACGACAAACCCGAAGAAGTCTTCACCAACGGGCGTATCAGCGTCGTTGCCAACCTTGACGGTGGAACCGGAATTGCTCGCTTCCTCCTCGACTTCCAAAAGGACGGCGAGTCCGTCCTGCGCGAAGCTCCCGAGCACTTCTGGTGGCCAGGCGCCCACGGAATCTACCTCGGTTTTGGCGGACGCGAAGTCCACCAGTGCTTCGCCTCCGACCCCAGCGAACGTTTCTACGGAATGGGCCAGCACTCCTACGATTTCCTCGACCACAAGGGAGTCGTCTCCGACCTCATCCAGCGAAACGGCGAAGTGTCCATTCCCTTCGTCCTCTCCGACAAGGGCTACGGTTTCCTGTGGAACAACCCCTCCGTCGGCCGCGTGGAATTCGCAAAAGAGAGCACCCGCTGGGTCGCCCAAGGCAGTGAATGGATCGACTACTGGGTCTGCGTGGGCGATACCCCCAAGGAAATCCTCGAGGCCTACGCCGACGCAGTCGGTCACGCGCCCCGCATCCCTCAGTGGGCACTAGGCCTGTGGCAATCGAAACTGCGCTACACCAGCCAAGAAGAGCTCATGGATGTCGCGCGCGAATACAAGCGCCGCGGCCTGCCCCTGTCCGTGATCGTCACCGACTTCATCCACTGGCCCGCAATGGGGGAGTGGCGCTTTGACGAAAACGAATACCCAAATCCCGAGGCGATGATGGCCGAATTGGAGGAAATGGGTACGAAACTGATGGTCTCCGTGTGGCCAACTGTGTCTCCGCTCGCGCAAACGGACGCAGAAATTCGCGCCAAGGGCCTCTTGGTCGGCACCGAAGCAGGAGTTGAATACCACCAGACCTTCCGCGATAAGGGAATGGACCGTCCGCTCCCCGTTGCCTTCTACGACCCGACGAACCCCGCCGCCCGCGAGTACGTCTGGGGCAAACTCAAAAACAACTACTTCGACCTGGGAGTTCGCATTTTCTGGCTCGATGCCTGCGAACCCGAACTCAACCCCGGTCACCCCTCCAACCTGCGCTTCTACGCCGGAAGCGGCCTGAACGTCTCCAACCTCTACCCGCGTGAAAACGCGCGCATGGTCTGGGAAGGAATGCGTGAGCAGGGCGAAGACCAATTCCTCAGCCTGTGTCGCAGCGCGTGGGCCGGCCAAGCCAAGTACGGCTCGGCGGTATGGAGCGGCGACATTGCCCCCACCTGGGAGGCGCTCTTCACTCAGGTCTGAGCCGGCCAATCCATCGGAATCTCTGGAATCCCGTGGTGGACGAGCGACATTGGCGGCTTCCACGGAGGCGACCCCAGCGACCCCGCCTACCAGGAGCTCTTCGCCCGCTGGTTCGAGTTCGGCACATTCTGCCCGCTCATGCGCGTCCACGGTCACCGCGAACCCCGCGAGGACGTGGCCTCGGACAACCCCGGAGGACCCAACGAAATCTGGTCCTACGGTGAGGAAGTCGCACAGATCTGCGCACGCTATATCCACCTCAGGGAAGCGCTGCGCCTCTACATCGGCCGCGTCATGGACGAGGCCGCCGAGCGCGGAATTCCCCCCATGCGCGCACTCTTCCTCGAATTCCCCGAGGACGCGCGCGCGTGGGAAGAAGAAGGAGAATTCCTCCTTGGTCCCGACCTCCTTGTCGCCCCCATTGTCGAGGCCGGCGCCCGCAGCGCCCGCGTCTACCTTCCCGCGGGAGTGCGCTGGCAGCAGCTGCTGATCGCAGGCGGTGAAGAAGGAGAGAAGGCAGGTACGGCCTCGTACACCCTGGGAGACGTCTTTGAGGGTGGGCAAGAGGTCACCATCGATGCACCACTGGAGTGCATCCCCGTATTTGTCCGTGAAAACACGGAACTTGGTAGTTGCTGACGGACAACTATCAACACTCAAAGGAGAGAGAATAATGGCACACACATCGAAGCTCGCAATGCGCGGCGTTGCCCTTTTCGGTGCTTCAGTGATGGCACTGGGACTGGGCGCATGTTCAGGAGGAAAGTCGGATTCTTCGTCTGGCGCCTCCGGTGGACAGGTCACCGTTGAAATGTGGGACTACCTGAGCGGTGACACCGCCAACAGCTTGATCGAAGCATCGATTGCAGAGTTCGAGAAGGCAAACCCCGACATCAAGGTCAAGCGCACCACCTTTGCTTTCGCTGACCTGTCGAAGTCCATTCTCCAGGGCTCGGTCGGCGGCGAGGTCCCCGACGTTGCAGTCGTGGACGTGGTCGACAACCAGAACTTCGCGTCTTTGGGCATGCTCAAGGACCTCAGCGGTGATGGCATCAACAAGTCTGATTTCTTCGATGGCCCCTGGTCCTCGGTTGAATTCGATGGAAAGACCTACGGTATTCCGCTGAACTCGAACAACCTCGCCCTGTACTACAACAAGACCATGCTCAAGGAAGCTGGCGTTGAGGTCCCCACCGACTGGGCGTCCCTGAAGGAAACAGCCAAGAAGACCACCAAGGGTGACGTCAAGGGCCTGGCAATCTCAGCCGTGAAGAACGAGTCCGGAACCTTCCAGCTCCTGCCCTTCGTGTGGCAGACCGGCGGCGACATGTCCAACTACAGCGAGTCCGGCGCAACCGCACTGGCCTACCTGCGCGGCATGATCGAAGACGGTTCCGTCAGCGAAGCAGTCGTCAACTACACCCAGGAAGACGCTCGCACCCAGTTCATCACCGGCAAGGCCGCGATGATGATCAACGGCCCGTGGGAGCTGTCGACCCTGAACAAGGAAGCTGACATCGAATGGGATGTCGCCCCGCTTCCCAAGGGCGAGCGCGCCGCAACCTCAATGGGTGGCGAGAACGTTGTCGTGATGAACGGTGCAAAGCAGTCCGAGGCAGCCGTGAAGCTCGCTAAGTACCTGACCAGCGCAGAAGGCGCCAAGATCTACTGCGATGGCTCCGGCCAGCTCTCCTCGCGCCCCGACCTGCAGGGCAAGCTCAAGCTCTCGAGCGACGCCAAGCTCAAGGTCTTCGAAGACCAGCTCCAGTACGCACACGCACGTGCATACGGAAAGGACTACCCGAAGATTTCCGAGGCAATCCAGCTGTCCATGCAGGAAGCCCTGACTGGCGCAGCAACCCCCGAGGCTGCAGCGAAGAAGGCCTCGGAGACAATCACCCCCTTGCTGCCTAAGAACTGAGCGGCAAAGGACACAGGTCCGGCGAGTATCGTAGGCCTCGTCAAGGACCGCACAATACCTAGTGGCACCCCACGCGAGTACAAACGCAACAATGGGAGCCCGTGGCCAAGCCACGGTATCCCTACTCGCGTGGGGAGTCCGCAACTCTGAGTAAGTGAATTTACGATGACGCGAAACAAGAAAGCGGGTCAGGACGCAGGAACACGCTCAATGGCGCGCACGCGACGCTGGGGCTCCTCCTCGCGCTACCCGCAATCATTTACATAACGATCTTCCTGGTCATTCCGCTGCTGTACAACGTCTGGCTGTCGATCTCGAACGCCAACGGCTCCAACCTCATTACGGGTGACTACCACCCGACAGGTTTGACGAACTACGAAGCAGTCCTGGCGAGTCCCGGCTTTTGGAATGGCCTCAAGCTCTCGGCGATCTTCACCTTCGCCTCGCTGGCACTGCAGTTCATCATCGGATACGCAATGGCGCTCTTTTTCCGCAAACCCTTCCCCGGAAACGGCATCATTCGGGCACTGCTGCTGGTCGCGTGGATTCTTCCCACAGTCGTCACCGGCACAATTTTCCGCTGGATGTTCGACTCTGATTTCGGCGTCATCAACTACTTCCTGACCTCATTGCACCTGGTCGACAAACCGGTCATGTGGCTCACCGGTCCAACAACCGCAATGGTCGCGGTCGTTGTCGCAAACCTCTGGGTCGGAATGCCCTTCAACATGCTCCTGATCTTGTCGGGATTGCACACCATCGACGATGGCTTGTACGAGGCCGCCGAAGTTGATGGTGCGGGTCCCATCCGTACCTTCTTCTCCATCACGGAACCCCTCATGCGTCCTGTCGTCTTCTCGCTCTTGCTCTTGGGCGTCATCAATACCTACAAGGTTTTCGACCTGATCTATACGATGACGAAAGGCGGGCCCGTTGAAGCGACGACGACTTTGCCGATCTTCACTTACCTGCAGACCTTCAAGGTCTTCGACTTTGGTAATGGTGCAGCCGCCTCGATGCTGACGATGGTTCTGCCGCTGGCGCTGTCGTGGTTCTATGTTCCTTCGCTGGATAAGGAGGATGCGTGATGTCTGTGGAGACTTCTGAAGTCCAAGGTGTGGCCAGCGAAAGTGCACCCAAGGACGGAAAGCGCGCCGAGGCCTCGGAAACGAGGACTTTTGCGAAGACAAAGCACGAGAAGCGTGAAGGCCGCGTGCGCATCGCAAAATCTGCCGCCGCATGGGTCATGGCGCTCTTCTATCTCTTCCCGGTCTATTGGATGGTGTGCACCGCCTTCAAGACGCAAAAAGAAACATTCGTTCAGCCACCGCACCTCATCCCGCAAAATCCGACGCTCGATTCTTTCCGGGTCGCCTTCAGTGACAACTTTGGGATCTGGAAGGCACTGGGGAACTCGGCGATCATCGCTGCTGGGTGTCTGGTGTTGACGCTGCTCTTTGCAATCCCCGCGGCCTACGCGATCGCGCGAATGAGGAGCGCAGTGACAACCGGAATGCTGATCTTGTTGAGCGTCGTTCAGCTCCTCCCCGCCATCGCGATCTCGATCCCGATGTTCGTGCTTTTCCGCCAAGCGGGAATGGTTAACACCCTCCCCTCGATCATCTTGGCGGACGTGACGGGTACCCTGCCTTTCGCGATCATTATGCTGCGACCGTTCTTCAAGCAGTTCCCGAAGGAAGTCGAAGAAGCGGCGCGACTTGATGGCCTCGGAATCATTGGAACCATCGTTCGCGTGGTAATCCCAACGATTCGCCCCGGCGTCATCATGATCGGATCCTTCTCATTCCTCATGACCTGGGGTGAATTCACCTTCGCGTTGACCTTGCTGACGAAGGCGGATCTGCAGCCTTTGACGGTTGCTTTGAACCGCTTGATCGGTCAGTATGCGACGAACTGGAATGACCTGATGGCTGTGGCCACGGTTATTGCAATACCGGTTTTGATCCTCTTCATTGCTCTGCAGCGCTACATCGTTGCTGGCCTCGCCGGTGGCGCGACGAAGGGGTGAGGACGCGGCGAAGGGGATATAGCGCGGCGAGGCCGGGGCGTGCCCTCCCCACTTCGCTCTCACATTCCTGCTTTAGCTCACTGACTCTGGGCCTATGACTGTTCTAAGGCCGTAGGTGAGCGAGCTAAAGCAGGAGGGGGTGGAGGGGAGGGAGGAAGGGATGGAAGGCGTTGGAGGGGAGGAAGGGGGACGCGTGTGGACATCGCCCAGAAGTTGGTGTTCACTGAGATCACGAACATCCAAGGTCCGCAGGGCATTCGCACCTCCACCAACGAAGATTTGGCAGGTTCTCTGTGTTATTCGATGAAACTCAACTTCCCGAAACGCACTCGGCACTTCATTTTCCGGCCGACGAATGGTGGAAGAGCGCGGTTGTTTACCAGATCTATCCCCGCTCATTTAACGACGCGAACGGAGATGGTTTCGGTGATCTCCAAGGGATCCGCGCCAGGTTGGGATACCTGAAGGAACTGGGCGTTGATGTCCTGTGGCTCTCACCGATCTACCGCTCGCCCCAAGCCGATAATGGCTACGACATTTCCGATTATCAGGACATCGATCCCGCTTTCGGGACCATGGACGACTTCAATGAACTCATCGCAGACGTTCACTCCCTTGGGATGAACCTGGTCATGGACCTGGTCGTCAACCACACCTCGGACGAGCACCCGTGGTTTATTGAGTCGCGTTCCTCGATTGATAATCCAAAGCGTGATTGGTACTACTGGCGTGACCCGCGTCCGGGTTTTGAGGGAGGAACCCCCGGAGCCGAACCCACGAATTGGGGATCATTCTTCTCCGGTCCCGTGTGGAAATACGACCCGCATACCGGTCAGTACTACCTCCACCTCTTCGCAGAAAAACAGCCCGACCTGAACTGGGAGAACCCCGAAGTTCGCCAGGCCGTCTACGAAATGATGCGCTGGTGGCTAGACCGCGGGGTCGATGGCTTCCGAATGGATGTCATCAACCTGATCTCCAAGGTCCCCGGCCTTCCCGATGGCACCTGCCAGCCCGGTCAGGATCTTGCCGACGGAAGCCCCTTCTACATGGAGGGGCCGCGCCTGCATGAATTTCTCCAGGAAATGCACGGCGAGGTCTTCGAAGGCCGGGGAGCGATCTTCACCGTTGGGGAAACCCCCGGGGTACTCCTCGAAAATGCGCCTCTCTACTCTGATCCCGCGCGCCACGAAGTCAACATGATCTTCCAATTCGAGCACGTCGGCCTAGGCCTGCCCGAAGGAAAATTCGGCCGCCGCACGCTGGAGGCAGGAGACCTCGCGGACTCGCTCACGCGCTGGCAAGAAGGCCTCGCCGAGCGGGGATGGAACAGCCTCTACCTGTGCAACCACGATCAACCGCGCACGGTCAGTCGTTTCGGCGATGAAAAGTACTGGTATGACAGTGCGACTGCGCTTGCGACAATTCTCCATCTTCTGCGCGGAACCCCCTATATCTACCAGGGTGAAGAACTGGGCATGACGAACACGGTCTTCGCGGGGATCGAGGACTTTGAGGACATCGAGTCCACCAACTACTACCGTGTGGCCACCGAACACGGAGACGATCCCGAGCGCGTCCTTGATGGCCTGCGCGCGATGGGCCGCGATAACGCGCGCACTCCCGTCCAGTGGGATGCGTCGGACAATGCCGGTTTTACGACGGGTACGCCGTGGATTGCTCTCAATCCGAACTACCCGGTCATCAACGCCTCCGAACAGGTGGGGGACCCGGTCTCGGTGTTCTCCTACTTCCGCGCGCTCATCCGCCTGCGTCATCACCTGCCGGTTGTCGCTGATGGGCGCTTCGAGCGCATCGATGCTGGGCATCGTGAGATCTTCGCCTTCCGCCGCACCTTGGGTGAGCGCCAGCTGGTAGTTATTGCAAATCTTTCCTCGAAAGATCTGGCCCCGGTCCTCCCTTCAGAGATTTCCGAGGCCGTACCTGCGTTTGTCCCAGTCCTGACCAATGCGAATGTGTGGGAAGAGTTGGGTGCGCCGCTTGCTCCGTGGAGGGCGCGGGTTTTTCTTCGATAGTCATCGTGTCAACCATTGAGACCATTCATGTTTGAATTCGCTGGAAATTCACGATTTTTCTGAGAAATAGTAAATACGTATTCGGTAAATTGAGGCTCTGACCTGCGCTGATAGTTATCAGTGCAGGTCAGAGCCATTTTATTCTCACTTTTCCGCAGCATTTCAACGAATTTTTAGCCCAGAATTAAGTCGCTGTGATTCATTGTTATGCCAATGTTGCGTGCAGGAATGGTTCTGGATGCGTTCAGGCGATCTTTGTAGCGTCATCGCGAAGCTTTAACAGGCTGTTTTCGCTGATAACACGCAGAAAAACAGAGTGAGGGATACGCATGCGGATTGGAACCGCAAAGAAGATCGGGGCGCTCGTAACTGCCGGTGTACTCGCAGGAAGCGCGACAGTACTCGGCGCAGAATATCGAGCAGAAGCCGCCCCAACAATTACGAAAGTCTGGGCCGACAAAGCGCGTTATAAGCCAGGGAAACCCGTCACCGTTACTGCCCAAACCCAAGGGAGCGTGGAAGTAAACTTCTCACTCACCCACCTGGGAAAGCAAGTTGATCACTACACCGCCCAGGCCTCGGAAAACGGCAAAACAACCTGGACTTTTACTCCCCCGAGCACGGACTTCACGGGCTACATGGTGGAAGTCGACACTAAAGATTCCCAAGCGAATACGGCGATTGATGTCTCCAGTACCTGGACGCGCTACCCACGCTTTGGCTACCTGGGTAACTACAGCGCCGATCTCAGCGGGAAAACTGACGGCATCATCGATCAGTTGGCCCAGGACTACCACATCAACTCGCTCCAGTACTACGACTGGATGTGGCGTCATGAAAACCCGATGCGCTACGAAGATGGCAAGGTCGCGCCGCAGTGGAGCGACTGGAAGAAATGGAACTTCTCCTCGGATGTCATCAAGCAATTCATCGCCTCGGGCGATGATGCCGGCGTCGCCTCGCTGCCCTACTCCATGAGCTATGCAGCACTTGAGGGGTACCAAGACCACGGCGTGAGCAGCGACTGGGCAATCAACATCCGAGGCGACAACGACACCCGCGTCCCCTGGACAAGCGTCATGATTCCCGGCCAGCAGGACACAACCCTGCACATGATGAACCCGTAGAATACTCAGTGGCGTCAGCATATGGTCGATCAGTACAAGAAGCAGATCGAACTGGGCTTCGAAGGAACGCATATCGACCAGCTCGGTAACCCTCAGGGCGCGTGGGATGTCAACGGGAACCCCGTCGACCTCGAAGCCGGCTTTGCGTCGCTTGTGAACGAGACTTCGGAGCAGACGAAGAAGCCCGTTGGGCTCAATGCCGTTGACGGCTACGGTTCCAGCCAATTGGCTCAGTCCAAAGCCGACTACCTCTACACCGAGCTGTGGGGTGGACAGTCCTCGAACTCGAACTTGGCGGACTATCTGGAACGTCAGCGCAAGGAATCCGGAGGCAAGAGCGCAGTCGTCGCCGCATACATGAACTCCGACTCCGTGACGGGTGACCGATACGAGGCCGAGGACGCGTCTCACGCGGGACTGCCCACGGCCTCGGACCACGAGGGCTACACGGGCAAGGGATTCGTCGAGCAGCCCGAATGGCGAAGGAAGGCTGTCTCCTTCAACGTCAATGTCACTGAGAGTCGCAACTACGGTCTGGTCTTGCGCTGGGCGAATGCAACCGGACGCATGGCTGTGCGCAGCGTGTACGTCGATGGCACGAAGATTGGCGTCATGTACATGGGATCAAGCCCGACACATTTCAACGACAACTCTGACATCTGGACCCGGTGGAGCACGGGCGAGGCCAGGAGCACCTGGCTGGACAAGGGACAGCACACAATCACCTACCAGTTCGATGAGGGCGATTACGGAGATATCAACGTTGACTCGTTGACGGTCTCTTCCTTCGACACTCCTTCCGTTCAGTTGGCCGATGCGGTATTCGCGGCAAATGGCGCGCACCACCTGGAACTGGGCCAGGACAACAACATGCTCAATGGCCCCTTCTTCCCTGACCGCATCAAGTTCATGAGCTATGAGCTGCAGGACTGGCTGCGTAACTACTACAACGTCATTACCGGTTACGAAAATGTCCTCTACGGACCCGAGCTTCACCGCGTCAGCCGAGGAGTGTCGATCCAGGGGCATAACGTCAGCTCCAACGGAAGCGCAAACACCATTTGGGCAAACGCCATGACCAATGGCGATACGCAGGTCCTTCACCTGATCAACCTCGAGAAGTACAATGATGACAAGTGGCGCGACCCCACCGCAAAGCCCGAGACTTTGCTTGGCTTGCCCGTCTCCTACACGATTGGCGACGGTGAAGTTCCCGCGCACTTGTACGCGGTCAGTCCCGATGTTGATGGCGGTCGTGCTCGTGAGATTCCCTTCACCGTCAAGAGCAACGATCAAGGACAGCTCACCGTGAACTTCACGGCAGACGTGCTCTCCGTGTGGGACTTCTTCTATACGCAAAAGGACGAGGCCTCACACAACGATGGCGGCAACACTGACGGTCACTCGGACGCCAACACTCCCGACAACACGCCGAGTACTCAGCTTCAGCAGGGAGCGTTGGTCAATGGAAATGGAAAGTGCTTGGACCTGTGGGACGGCGCGAGCCTCAATGGTCGCAAGATTCAGGAGTGGGATTGTGTGCGCACGACGTCTTCTGACCGAAGCGCCTCCGAGCCGATCTACGCACAGAATGTGACCTTTGATCAGGGCAAACTCGTGCTGGCCGGCAAGTGCCTCGACATCTTCGAGCAGCGTAATGAGAATGGAACTCCCATTCACCTGTGGGACTGCGTCCCCGCGCCCACGCAGGAATGGAGGCAGTTGTCAGGCGGTCAACTGCAAAACGTGGCGACTGGGAAATGTCTGGCAGTTCGGGAAGACTCTTCCGAAAACGGGACAGTCATTCACCTATGGGATTGTCATTCAGGGCAGACTGAAAAATGGAGTTTCGAGCGGTAGCCGCTGGGGAACTCCGTAGCGGCCGTGGCCCCATTTCCTTGGAGGGAGAGGTGGGGCCACGGTCTTTTTCTGGGTGCGTCATGTCTCACATGGAATGGGTTTGCATTGAGTGTTCGTGGCGCGATAGTCTTTTGGCAATTTGGGCTGGTTCAGCACCAGGTTGATGAAGTTTACGAATGTAGTGCCACGAAACCTTAGAAGCAGGAAGGATAACCGATGAGCACGATCGCCCCCACCCGAGAAAAAGAAGAAGTCACTCGACACGATGATGACTTCTCATTTGAAGCAGTTCCATCTCAGAACCGACGGTCATTTTGGGCCGTCGGTTTTGTTATGCTCGGCTTCACCTTCTTCTCTGCATCGATGAGCGTTGGAGCAAAGCTCGGAAACGGCCTCAATTACTCGCAGTACGTGTGGGCGGTGATCATCGGCGGCGCGATCTTGGCCGTCTACACCGGATCCCTGGGCTACATCGGCGCAAAGACCGGACTGAGCTTCGACCTCATGTCGCGCCACACCTTCGGACGCATCGGCTCCTACCTCCCCTCGGCACTCATCTCCTTCACGCAGATGGGTTGGTTCGGTGTCGGCGTCGCAATGTTCGGCATCCCCGCAGCTGAAACCCTGGGAATCAGCCCCTGGCCGGTCGTTATCGTTGCAGGTGGACTCATGACCGCTTCCGCTTACTTCGGAATCAAGGCCATCGAAATCGTCTCCTTCATCTCGGTGCCCCTGATCGCAATCCTCGGTAGCTACTCGATGATCGCCGCAGTGAACGACGGAGGCGGCCTCAACGCAGTCTTCGGACAAAACCAGGGAATGACCACGGTGACCGCAATCGGCCTCGTCATCGGAAGCTTCGTCTCCGGCGGAAGCGCAACCCCGAACTTCACGCGTTTCGCGAAGACCACCATTTCGGCGGTTATCACGACGGTCATCGCCTTCTTCATCGGCAACACCTTGATGTTCTCCTTCGGCGCGGTCGGCGGTGCCTTCACCGGCAAGGACGACATCTTCTACGTCATGATGGCCCAGGGACTGCTGATCCCCGCCCTCATCGTCCTCGGCGCCAACATCTGGACCACGAACAACAACGCCCTGTACACGACCGGTCTTGGATACGCGAACATCACCGGGATCAACAAGAAGCCCCTGGTCTTGGTCGCTGGAGTCATCGGCACCCTGGGCGCCCTGTGGCTCTACGACAACTTCGTCGGCTGGCTGAGCCTGCTCAACGCCACCCTGCCTCCCATCGGCGCGGTCCTGGTCGCGGACTACTTCGCCCGCAGGAAGACCTACATGACTGAGGGTGAGAGCGCAACTACCATCAAGTGGGCACCGATCGTCGCCTTGGTCGCGGGCGCCCTGACCGGCTGGCTGACCCCCGGCTTCGGAATCGTCTCGATCAACGCCATGGTCGTCGCTATCCTCGTCTACTTCATCGGAAGCGCAATCGAGAAGGGAATCCGTCGATGAGCACCCCCGCAAACGCTGGAGCGAACCTGCTCATCAAGGGTGTCCGTATTGAAGACGGCCCCGCCGGAGTCGATATCCGCATCACGGACGGAAAGTTCGCCGAAATCGGTGCGGGGCTGACGCCTCGTGAAGGCGAAGAGGTCCGCGATTTCACGGGCAAGCTGGTGCTGCCCCCCTATATCGAATCCCACGTTCACTTGGATACGGCGCTCACCTCGGGCCAGCCGCGCTACAACGAAAGCGGAACCCTCTTCGAGGGCATCGAGGTGTGGAGCGAGCGCAAGCAGAGCCTGACCTACGAGGACGTCAAGGATCGCGCGGGCCGCGCACTTCGTCAGCAGGCCCAGTTCGGCATCCAGTACGTGCGCTCGCACGTCGACGTGACCGACCCGGAGCTGACAGCCCTTCGTGCGCTCATCGATCTGCGCGAGGAACTCAAGGACTCCATGACCTTGCAGTTGGTTGCCTTCCCGCAGGAGGGCATCGAGTCCTTCCCGAACGGACGCGACCTTATGCGCCGCGCGGCGGAAATGGGCGTCGATGCAATCGGTGCTATCCCGCACTTTGAGTTCACCCGCGAGTACTCCGTGTCCTCGCTGAACTTCGCAGTCGAGCTCGCCCAGGAATACGGACTACTCATGGACGTGCACTGCGACGAAATCGACGACGAGGCCTCGCGCGGGCTGGAAACCCTGGCCACGCGCGCACTCGAGGCCGGGATTGGGCCGCGAGTCACCGCCTCGCACACGACGGCAATGCACTCCTACAACAATGCGTACTTCCTGCGCCTGGTGCGCCTTCTCAAGATGAGTGGCATCAACTTCGTGTCGAATCCTCTGGTCAATACGCACCTGCAGGGGCGCGTCGACACCTACCCGAAGCGCCGAGGTGTCACCCGCGTGAAGGAACTGACCGAGGCAGGAATCAACGTCTCATTCGGGCAGGACGACATCGAGGATCCGTGGAATCCCATGGGTACCGGAAACTTGCGTGATGTCGTGCTCAACGGCCTGTATGTCACGCAGATGATGGCGCGCCCGGAGATCACGGGCTCGTACAACTTCATCACCCACAATGCTGCGCGCACGCTGAGCCTGTCCGATTACGGGATCGAGGTTGGAAACACGGCGAACTTCATTGTGGTGGACGCCGAGGATTGGTTCCACGCACTGAGCTTTGGTGCTCCTGTGCTTGCGAACTTCCGCGCCGGTCGAGTGCTGGCGGAGTGCGAGCCCCTCGCACGCCGCGTGCACTTCTAGGGATTGCCGAGGCCGCGCTCCCTTGAGGGGAGCGGGAGCCTTGCGCCTTTGGTACTGACCGCCTGGGCTCCGCTTCTGATTGCACTATCAAGAGCGGAGCCCAGGGGTTTGTCGAGGGCCAGTTCTGCAACCAGGGTTCCGACAAAAGCATCTCCTGCACCAGTTGGATCAACTACATGCGTGGGGATTGCGGGGCGATGCTCCCATGAATCTGCTTCCCTGGTATAGACCCAGGCACCTTTCTCTGCGCCGGTTACGATAAGAGTCGGCGGCAAGGTTGCATCTTTATATTTGCTGGTAAGTAAGGGCATTCCGTTTGAAATGTCATCCCAGCTGGTCGCAAAACACCTGCGAACACCAAACTCATTGACAATGAGAATATTGGCTGTTGACAGGATCGGATCAGTAGGGTCAAATTCGGCACCAGTGTCTGCATCGATGACGAATCGACCACCGCTCACTTGCATAGAGGAAATGGCCCTAGCAAGTTGGTCGTTATTCCTCACTCTACGGATCTTTTCAGGAGTCGAGCACAGGATAGTCGAAGTCGAGATTCGTTCTAGAGCTTGCTCATCTAGGGTGACTGTTTCAGATTGTCGATCAGGGTAGATGACAGCGTTAGAACCTTCGGTTATGAACACTAAACAGACTGGCTCAACACCGTCAGTGATTTGTGTGATGAGCGAAGTATCGATCCCACAGCTATTGAGATCATCGAGCAAAGTACCTGAATCGGGACAATCTTTGAGGAAGCCAATGAGAGCAACATTGGCTGTGCTGCGACGAGCAGCGACAGCCATGTTGGCGATTGTTCCCCCGGGGATTCGAGCCAGTGAAGAAAATGTCGCTTTGTCCCCCAGCTGTGGCCAGTGATCGAGCGGACATAGGACATCCATAATCGGTTCCCCGATGAATGTCACACGTGCGTTCACGAGGGCCTCCTCGGCCCTCCGCCTGTGCAGTGAGCAAATAGTGCGCTTGTGACAGAACCTCCCTCGATGGGGATCCATTCGGATGGAAAACGAGGGTCAGAGTCAGCCAGCCAGTGATACGCAGTAGAGCTATCAATTCCGAAACATGGTGAATGCCATGTCCCACGGTGGAGGATTACTGCACAGCCGCGTGGAATAACAACAAACGCTGAGTCTTCAGCAGTTGGTACGGGATGATGTGAAGAACAGACTGCGAAAATGATAGGTTCGGAGGTTGGGAGCAAGGTTTCTTGGGTGTGATCATGTCGCTCGAGTGCAGTTATGGGCGCGTCGAAGCATTCCACGAAGGTCATTGCGAGGTTAACAGGATTACCGTTGATCTTTTCCCGGCTTTTGAAGTCTTCCCAGCCTTCACCGGATGCTTGAATGACGGTGGGGTGCTCCGGAGAAAAACACAATTCTTGTCCCCATGCAGAGATATCATCGATGCCCACCGTATAAGTGGGACGAACATGGGATTTCATCAGTGCCCCTCAAGTTTACGAACTAGGCGGACAAGCTCTGCGACACGTGAACGTTCAAGGTCGCCGTGGACGTCGCCATCTGTCTTCAACGAAGAGCCAACGATTGCTCCATCGGCAATCCTCAGTTGTTCAACACAATTTGAGGCCCGTACTCCGGCGCCAACAATTAGTGGAAAATCACCAATAATCTCGCGAAATGTTGAGATTTTCTCGATCTCAGTTTCAACACCTGTCGCACGTCCGGTGACGATGATTCCATCACCTCGTCGCATTGCGCGGTGAAGATCTTCTTCAAGAGAGTTTCCGCTAAGTACGGGTTGATTCTTAAGCCGCACACCCCCCAAGATCACAGTGGGAGAGTTCTCTTGGCACCAGTTCACTCGCTCTTCAAAAGCTGGTTCTTGCTCGGGAGGAAGCTGACCCGCCAGGGAGTCGAGTTGGATGAATGGAAGTTGGTACTCGACGGCGAGATCGAAGCTCTTGTCGTTATCCCAGATGACATCGACACCGACAAACAGTTGAGGGAATTCTTCGAGGATACGAGGAAGACAGTAGACAACGTCGTCATATCTTCCAAAGTAGTTTTCCACGATAACCCCGTCGAAACCTTCTTCACTGAAGATCTCACTTTCTTTGCGGGCGCGGTCCAGAATGTCCTGCTGTCCCTCGCCTTTAAGATGGAGCATTCCCAGTAGGAGCTTTGACCGGTTGAGTGGCCATTGTCCAAGACAGGCACTACGTGAAGGAGTCATTATTCCTAGCTTTCTGTAGTAGTGAAGAGTTGATTAAAAAATGCGCGCAGAGCATCAAGTGTGATGAGATCCGGTGAGGCATTCGCGCGGCGGGCAACCTCAACACCCGGGGGAACACGCAAATACGAGCGTTTAAGGACTGCCTCGTTTGCGAATACAGAGGATGCAGTGTCGTCGCAAATGATTGTTCCTTCGGACATAACGACAACTCTGGGGAAATTCTCAATCACGAAACGCATATCGTGTGATACCGCAATAACGCATATTCCTTCTTGGGAAGCCCACTGGAGTATTCCACTCAGTGTTTCCCGCCCGATGTCATCGAGGCCCGCGGTGGGCTCGTCAATGATGAGGTAATCGGGTCGCAGTGCAAGAGCTGCGGCGCAGGTCACGAATTTCCTCTGAGCAAGAGGCAGATCCAAAGGATTAGTCTCGGCCTCACCCGTGAGGGCACAGACTTCTAAAGCATCGCTAACTCTCTGATCGATCTCTTCGGTGGTGAGGGTCTTTCGACGTTCCAGAGCGTAGGCACACTCATGACGCACGCTCGTGCAGAAGATCTGATCATTCGGATTTTGAAAAACGTAGCCGATCTGTTGGGCAATCTGATCACTCCGCATACGTGTAAGGCTTGTCTCATCAAGGAAAACTTCGCCAGACGAGGGTGTGATAAGACCGTTGAGAAGCTTTGAAAGCGTTGATTTTCCTGCACCATTTTGCCCGACAAGAGCAACTCGTTCCCCCGAAGTAAAGCGTACGGAAACTCTGTCGAGAGCAAGGTTTCCGTCCTGGTATGAAAACGAAATATCGCGGCATTCAATCATGATGTGCTCCGAGACCTGTCACTCGGGTAGATGCGGAGATGTCAGCCCAGGCGTCTTCACGAGTGAGCCATGGCGAGCGCCCAACTTCGGCCGATAGACGCAGTACTTCAGGGAAGCCGCAGCGTACGCCATCCTCTAGTGCTTTGGGGAGTACTTGTTGTGCACTTCCTTGAGCGTAGGTACGTCCCTGGTCGACGATAATAAATTCATCGACGATATCTACAAGTAGATCGACTTTGTTTTCCGCCAAAAGTACTGTTTTTCCTGTGTTCTTCAGTGAGTAAATTACCTCGAGAATCATGTCGGTGGTCAGCGGATCGAGCTGTGAAGTCGGTTCATCGATGAGCAAAATGGGAGTATCCATGGCCAAGACAGCAGCCAAGGAGACTCGCTGACGCTGACCTCCTGAGAGTTCGAGGGGGTCTTTAAAGGCAAGGGACTGTAGATGTGTATCGACAATGATCTGGGCGACACGATCAATCATGCGATCGCGGTCCCAGCCAAGGTTTTCTAACCCGAATGCGATTTCTTCGACGACTGTAGTGCACACCCCTGTGAGTTGTGTGTAGGGGTTTTCGAAGACGAGGCCGATGGAGGCTGCAAGTTGCCGTTGGTCCAGCTCGCTGAGATCTTCACCGAGAATGCGTATACTTCCCGTCACTGTTCCCCCAAGAATCGAGGGAATAAGTCCGCGCAGAGTATTGCACAGAGTCGTCTTACCGGATCCGTTTGGGCCGATTAATCCGTAGATCTTTCCCTGCTCGAGCTCAAGTGAAATGCCATCGAGGGCATTGGTCGGAGCTAGTGGGTGGCGAACCGAAAGATCAGTGACGCTTATTGCGTTCACCATAGGAATCGACCTCCCAAAGCAATGGCTGTTGATACAACCAAAGAGACAAGTAGATAAAGAGTGTCCCTAACAGAGAACTTTTGGTGAGGTTTGAGAAGCTGTGTATCTTTTGAGACACCAAAACCGCGAACTTCCATTGCAATCGCGCGTTCTTCAACGCTTGCGAGAGAAGAAAGAACCAGCGGAGACACCGTTGGAAGTAACGCGCGTAGGCGAATCCAACGACTTCCATCCACTTGGATCCCGCGTGATCGTTGAGCATCTTGGACGGCACTCGCGCGCTGTCCAAGTTCAGGGACCAAGCGTATGGAGTTCATGACGACATAAGATGCTTGTCGGCTCGCCCCCATAGTCTCAAGAGCTTGAGCGATGTCTTTGAGGGAAAGTATTGAGCTCAGGAGAATGAGTGGAGCGCATACGCCGAGCAACATGGCGATGTACCAAATTGCTGAGTCGACCCCTTCTTGAGTGACAGTTAGTGGGCCAACATGAAAGAGAACAGAATCACCATATTCGAAGAAGGCACGAACAAAGAGGGTGAAAACCGCAATTGTTGTACCGATCTTCCAAAACCTTGGCCAGAACACCGAGAAAACTCCGAAGAGAGCGGAGGCAATGATGATCACTGCTGAGAAGGCATAGTATGTCGGCGCATCGCCGGTGCTGAGAACCCCGATCATGAGGAGCACTGGTATGGCAAGGCGCAGCAGAGGGTGAATTCTTTCGACGAATCGTTGTGGAACATCCTGCGCAATCTCGTCGAGAATTGCCTGCCGCATCGTGGTGTGTTCTGCGGTGTTCTGGCTAGAAGACGTAGTCATGACACTACTTCGTGTGCGTCTGAATGCTTACTTTGTAACCTTTTGACGAGACTGGAGGTATTTCTCTCCATTGGGGAACTTCGCAAGTGTGCGCTGTGGCAAGGCAATCAAAATGTAGAAAACGACAAGAGCTGTGATGACTTTGTCTGTGATATCACCTGAAACGCCGGCACTCATTGCTGCCAACCAGTTTGGAGCACCAATCTGACGCAAGAGGCCAGCAATGATGCCTGTTCCTGTTGAGGACAAACCGTGGTACACGATGATCGTGATAAGTGATCCCGATACGCCGGTAGTAATTCCGCCAATAATCCCCGAGAGCAATGAACGCAGGAATGTCGAATAGCCGTTGTAGTGGGACAAGATTGTCGCAACTCCACCGGTAATAACGAAAAGCGGAATGTAGAAGATATTGGAGGGGTTCGTAATCAGAGATGCAAGGCCAGTGATAACACCGACGATCGTTGCTGGCCAGAAGCCGGAGATAACTGCGGTGAGTACAACGCCGATCGAATCAAGCCAAATTGGGAGCTTGAAGGCAAAAACGATATTGGAAACAACAATATTAAGAGCGATGGCGATGGGGATGACGTAGAGCGTCATCTTGTTCATCTGCTTAGCAGACATGGGTATTCTCCTCTTTGAGAGTTACAGGTTCGGCATATCCTCTGACCTGATCAATCGTCATGGTTGCCTGGACGCGTGTGGAGTACGTGACTTCGCTGTCTTCAATGCATGCGCCATTGTGGTCGTAGGTTGATCCTGTGACGTGAAGCAGGCATCGCGTTCCCACGGGTTCGCCCAACACTGTTCGGGTTTCTTGGTCAATGCTTCGCGCGCTCATCGAAACCACCGAGAACTTCGGAGTTGTCCGATAGGCATCGCGAAGGATGTGATAGATCGAGGCATCGGTGAAATCAACTTCTTGGATGCCGGGGAATAGATCAATCGGAAGGAAAGAAATATCGAGGCTCACCGGGAAAGAGCCGTTGTCGTTCTCAATCAAGCGAAGGCGCTTGATTCGTAGGAAGGGGCGATTCTGACGCAGTACCACCGAGTGATCCAAGACGCGTGCGCGTGCGTGGTCGCTTGTTCCCTCGAGGCGGTCGGTCAACGAGCCGAATCCCCACAAAACACGCTTGTTTTCCTGTGAGGTAACGAAGGTTCCTTTACCTTGGTAGGACCGAAGATAGCCCTCACTGACGAGGACTTGGAGTGCGCGGCGAACTGTTCCTCGGGTCACCGAGAACTGCTCGCACAGAATGCTCTCAGAAGGAATCCGTGAACCGGCGGTGAGATCGCCGTCCAGGATTTGGCGTCTGATAGTCTGTGCGATCTGTTCGTAGACCGGAGGGGAAATGCTCGTCACCTCATGCTCCTTTGCAATCTGCGGACAGGCGACAATATATGATGTAGATCATATACAGGTCAATATCCCTCATGTACGTATTTTCTAGACAAGTTCAAGGAAAAGTACATGAATATGAGTCTGGTGACTTAGGTAAAACAACGCCCCGGGGGCCAGCTCACCTGGCCCCCGGGGACGAGATTGAATAAATGTCAGTTGTTACCTTCAACAACCTCGAGAGGAATCTGGTATTCCTTGCCGTTGGGGTCGGTGAGCTTAATGGTGGTTTCACCGACCTTCTTGGGGTGAATACGAAGGTTCTTGGAACCCTTGACCTGCTCGGCAATTTCCGCGTCAGCAATCTCGACCTTTGCCTTCGAGGCGCTGCCATCGAGCTTGAACTCGAGGTCGCGTTGCTCGGGGAGCTTCACGCCGGTTTCGACAACCGTAGCGGGATCCTTCGTGATGAACTTTTCGTTGGTTGCTGAGGAAGCGCCGGAGCAAGCGGCAAGACCGGTTGCTACCATGACGGCAATGGACATAGTTGCAATGAGAGATTTACGCATGAAGCTAAGTTTAGCGATAGCTGTATGAGCGTCCATTATTGCCACCACATTTTGGATAATTGCACCCAAGTTGTCGCTGAATTGTGACCAGATAGGACCGCCAAAGGGAAGAAATGGCGAAAAGTCAGCCGCAAACACACAATAGAAATACGCACTTCGACCAAAGGAGCAACATGCAGGCTGAAGACTACCGCAAGGTTCCCGAAGTTGGGCTGACCAACCCGACCATCGACGTCCTGCGCGCACATCGCACCATCCGCAAGTTCGAGGACACCCAGCTTGGCCTCGAGGAACGCGATGCCCTCATCGACGTAGCCCGTCGCGCACCCACCCCATCCTTCCGCCAGCAGTTCTCAATCATTCACGTCACCGATGTGGCAAAGCGTGATGCTCTGGCTGAGGTCGCATGCCAGCCCTACGTTGGCACCAGCTGCGGCGATCTTTTCATGTTCGTCGTTGACCTCTACCGCAATGCGCGAATTCGTGAAGAAGCGGGAATGGATATTGCTCCGCTCCAGCGCACCAACCTGTTCTTGGCAGCCATGGAAGACGCGGTTTTGGCCGCTCACAACATGGAGGTTGCCGCTGAATCCATGGGTTTGGGCACGGTTTACCTCGGCTCGCTGCTGCGAGGTCCCGCGCGCACGATCGCACTCCTCGAGCTGCCTCGCATGACCTTCCCGATCCTCGGCCTGCTGGTGGGACGCCCGCTGCAAGACCCGCCCTACCGTCCTCGCGTCCCCAAGGACTTGGCAGTCGGCGAAAACACCTACCCGAAGGTCGAGGGTTCCTACCTGGAGGCCCTTGCCGAATATGACGAAGACGTGCGCACCTACTACGAAATGCGCAAGGCCGGCCTTGGAGCCACCAATGCCTTTACTCAGATCATCAGCGAGCAGATGGGACTGCCTGACACCTTTGACACGGCTCCTGTCCTTGAGGTCTTGCATTCGCAAGGCCTGTGCCTGAGTTAATTTCCATTGCCGAGGCGGTGGTGCGTAGGCGATCATCGACCGCGCTGAAAGAGGAGAGTTTGTGAGTACACAGGTCACGCAGGAACTGGGCTTTTCAACCTACGTGTTTGTCGAGCGCTTGGGTAAGAACGCCGCAATCTTGCACCCTTTTCCTGAATTCAATATCTCCTTGGTGGCGCGCGCACTTGAGGAAGCGGGGCTGCCGATTTCCATCATGGGTGAGCACGCACCTGAGCGCGGAGAAGGTATCTACTTCCAAGAAGATCCCTTCCCAGATGAGTTCCTCGGAATTTTGGCCGATGCGCTGAGCGTTCGAGGAATCGGCGCCTACGCCTACTGCCTCGTTGATGGATCACTGGGTGATCTGGATCTGCACCTCTTCACGCGCGTGGGCGGAAGTTTCCCGCGTGCGGGCAAGAAGGTTGTACTGATGCGCCTCTACTTGGGGCGAAACGCCGAAGGCCCCGCAGCGACAACATGGATTTTCGGCGCGCCCGCGGACCTCGAGGAAGTGAATGCGCTCTTGGGGGAGAAGTACGATACTCAGCCTGTGTCTGACCCTGCCGGGTTTGCAGCAATCGAAATTCAGCACCCGGAGTTTTCGGCGGGATTGCAGGAACCTTCGCAGATCATGGACGATATTTTCCAGACTCTGGGTCGTCATGGTTTTGAAGGTCCAGCATTTGTGGAAGATCATTTTTCGCAGTCCAATGACGCGAATCTGTGAGATGCGGGGTTAAAGCCAAGTAGCGCAGTTGACGCATGGGAAACCTGCTCCAGAAAACTCTCAGGAAACGCACGTATTCCTCGCAGTTGATCTTCGTAGACTAGGTGCATCAGACAACGAGTAACTGGTGTTGCTCGTATCTCTCCGGAAGACTTTCTGGGAAGACTGCTCTGTGTTGATGGGATAACGAAAAAGGGCTGACCATGGCGGTCAGTCCTTTTTCGTATCATCTGGAGCTATGACTTTCGACCCATCGCCGGTTATGCTGAAGCGTCCTCACTCAAGCAAAGGAGATTTTGTGAGCGCCGATTCCGTTCTGATTACACGTCAGCACCTATTGGATCCCTCGTTGGAGCACACCCTCATCCTCGTCAAGCCCGACGGTTACGCCCGCGGTTTGACCGGTGAGATCCTGCGCCGCATCGAAGCGAAGGGCTACATCATCAAGGGTCTGAAGATCATGGTTGCCTCGCGTGAAATCCTCGCCGAGCACTACCGCGACCACGCAGGCAAGCCCTTCTTCGAGGGCCTCCTGGACTTCATGAGCGCCGGCCCCCTGGTCGCGATCATTGTTGAAGGCCAGCGCGTCATCGAAGGCATGCGCACCATGATGGGCTCGACCGATCCGACAACCGCTCCCGCCGGTACCATCCGCGGGGACCTCGGACGCGCCTGGGATACGCCGAACATGGAGAACATCATTCACGGTTCAGATTCGCCCGAATCCGCACTGCGCGAGATCGGAATCTGGTTCCCCGAAATCGACTAAATTCCCAGGCCTTCCACGATTTCAGCGCCAGGAAGCGCGGCAAGGAGTTCTCCGGGAACGAAGAGCTTTGAGCGGCGCAGTCCCGAGCCGATGCAGGACCATCCCTGCACGCAACGCGAATCGATTAACAGTCGCCAGGCCTCGGGGATGCCAATCGGAGTGATCCCTCCGTATTCCATCCCCGAGGCCTCGACTGCACGTTCTTGCCGCCAAAACGAGGCTTTTCGGACGTCGAGAAGCTTCTTCACCACGTGGTTGACATCAGCGTTCGTCGTCGCGCGCACAACACACGCTGCGATTCTTTCTTCACCCGCGCGCTTGCCCGCAACCAAAATACAATTCGAGGACAGTACAAGATCCATCCCGAAAGCTTCGGTGAGAACCTCCGTATCAGCCAGTTCTGGGTCGACTTCACTTACTCGCGCTAACGAGGCCACCGCCGGGTTGGCCGCTTCGAGCGCAGTGAGCGCGCGTGCGACTGGCGGAGCCACAAGATCGAGGTGCTCAAGAGCGGGACGGGTCTCCAAGCTTCCCGAACCCGGAATTTTAATCGATTCACTCACCTGAGGTTTCTCCTTCAACGCAAAGCTTCCCGTCCATTGCGTATGTCTGCGCACGTTCCAAATCAAGGGGAGTATCAATATCAGCGACCCACGATGCCGGGACCTCGATATCAACGGTATTGAGCTCGGCAAGCAGCGAACGCATCGAACGATTGACCCACTCACTCGCGGGGAAGCGGCTCACTGCCTCCAGCGAAAAAACTCCGATGAGATTTTGGCGGTAACCATCGGCGCACGCACTGACGCCATCTACGCGCTTGCCCTGCGTCGCCAAATCAGCCACGGCCTCGAGAAGAAGAGGAAAGCACAGCGATGCAAGGGGAGCGTCCACGGGAAGCAGACCAACCCAGCGCGGCCTCGCACAATCATCCCCGAGGATCCGCTTCACTGCATCGACACCGGTCAAGAACCCGGCTGCGGGTCCGGATTTCGGCGGTTCCTCCATCACTCGAATAACGTCACTGGGAACAGTGACAGTTTCGGGAACAACGCACACATGCGGAATATTCGGTTGAGAGATCAGCGCCCACTCCAGTGCTCGCCGACCTTGAATGACCAAGTCCGGTTTTGACGCTCCGCCTAGGCGCTTTCCATCACCTCCGCCCAGGACAATTAACGCGCTGAGCGAGTCCATGTTCCACTCCGGCCGCCGCTCTTTTCCTCGACGTAGCATTCGCGAATGGCGACCATTTTGTCTACACCTTTCACCATGTCGATGACGGTCAAAGCCGCAACGGTGACCGCTGTGAGGGCCTCCATCTCAATTCCCGTTCGGTCAGCCGTGCGCACGGTCGCGCGAATCTCAACTCCGTCCTCGGCCAAGGAAAGATCAACTGCGCAGTAGTGAACGGCGATGGGGTGGGCCAGAGGCAACAAATCGGAAGTGCGCTTCGAAGCTTGGATTCCAGCGATGCGTGCGACAGCAAGGACATCGCCCTTTGGTACTGACTCGTCGCGAAGGGCGCTCATGATGGCAGGCGAGCACTCGACGAATCCACGGGCTCGCGCCTGGCGGACGGTCGGAGTTTTCGCCGTGATATCAACCATATGTGCCTCGCCGCGTTCGGTGAGGTGAGTGAAGGGACGTGTATCGCTCATGATTCTTCTTTCAGACACGAATTGCGGTGAGAATTGACCAGGGTTCAACCGAGGTGACATCTTCGGGGACAATGGCCAGTGCGTTCACGGAGTGCAAAGAAGCAACAAGATGCGAGCGCGAGCCCAGCTTGTGCGTGGGAACAACAACCGGGGTTTGTTCGGGGCCATCGGGTTCGGAGAGAACGACTGGAACCAACTGACGTTTTCCGGCCGGCGAGCGCCAGCCATTCGGCGAAGTGACAACGATGGGGCGCAGCAGTTCGTGTCCGTCGCGACCAGTGAGTTCGGCCAAAATCGGTCGAACAAACATGTGGAATGAAACGAACACAGAAACGGGATTACCCGGGAGGGTTGCAAGAAGGACCTCGCGTCCATCCGCTGCCTGAAGAACTCCGAAACCCTGCGGTTTTCCGGGCTGCATTGCGACGCGAACGAATTCGACGCCCTGTCCCAAGCCGACTTCCTTGACCACATCGTAGGCGCCTGCGCTGACGCCCCCGGAGGTGATGATGAGGTCTGCAACCTCGCCAGCGCGCTGAAGAACATCCGCGAACTGCGCCGGATCGTCATTTGAACGGAAAACGCCCGCGACCTGGGCGCCGGCGCGGCGCGCCAAGGCGGCAATCATGACGGAGTTCGAGTCAGGGATCTGCGCCCCCTTGAGGTCTTCGCCGGGTGCGCGCAGCTCGTCGCCAGTTGAAACGATGGCAACGCGTGGGCTGGGGTACACCCTGACCTTTGCGTATCCCACCGACACTGCCGAGGCCATGGCAGCGGGGGTAAGGACATCGCCTGCTCGTAAGACGGTATCGCCGGGAGAACAGTCCTCGCCCTGGACGCGGACGTGGGTGCGAACTTTGACGGGAGCGTAAATACTGATGCTCTTCGGAAGCGGATGGGGTCCGGGTTCTTCCGAGGTGTCTTCAACGGGGACGACCGTGTTCGCCCCCTTGGGGACGCGGGCTCCCGTCATGATTCGCCAGGCACTTCCAGGCTCAAGAACGTGATCCGTATTGTCTCCGGCCGCAATGTCGCCGGCAACCGGCAGGGTTAGGGGAGCCTCAGGTGAGGCCTCGTAATCTTCATCAAGATAGATGGCGAAACCATCCATGCCCGAGTTGGAAAAAGGCGGAACGGCCACGCGTGCTTCAAGATCGCACGCCAGGACGTGATCGAGTGCCTCTTCGATAGGGAGTTCAATGGGGATGAGGGGATGAACCTGCTCCAGGATTGAATCTAAATATTCTTCAAGAAGTTGCATCGCCTTCTCCTTCGGGCACTTCTGTATCTGTTGATCAGTGTATGGCGTTATTCGATGGGTTCGGGGGTCTGTGAGGCGGGAGTGACAGACGAGGCAGTGGCTCGGCTATTGCGGGGGCGGAAGGGGACGACATTCCATCTCCCAGCGGCAGCATCGACAATGAGAAGACGCCCGATGAGGAGATCGCCAACACCCGTCACCCACTTCAGACATTCGGTTGCAAGAACAGAACCGCCCTGCCCGCAAACCGCTCCTAAGACTCCGACGGTTTTCGAGCTCATCGTTTCAACGGTGGGTGGCTCTGGGTAAACATCGCGCAGAGTGATCCCGTCGGTAAAAAGCGATGCTTGGAAGGACATTGAAACGAGTGTGCCCCACATATGTGGGCGCCCGACTCGTGCGCAGGTATCAGAAATCGCGTACTTTGCGGTGAAATTATCTGTTGCATCAACGACGAAATCATAGGCGGCAATCGTTTCGTCACTTTGTCCGTCGATGATCTTTGGCTCGACGTTGACCCGAATTTCGGGATTGAGTGCGTGAACCGTCATTTTGGCGGATTCGGCCTTGACCATTCCTAGGCGCGATGCGCCGTGGATCACCTGGCGCTGAAGATTGCTCTCTTCAAGATGGTCCGGATCTGAGATGCCGATTGTTCCAATTCCCGCAGCGGCGAGATATGCCAGAACGGGTGAGCCCAGGCCGCCGGCACCTACAACAAGAACTTTGGCAGCGCGGATCTTCTCGATGCCGCTCTCCCCAATTCCGGGGATACGAGCGGTCATGATGTCTCGCTGGGCTACCATGTCCGTGTCCCTTCACGACGACTAAAAAAGGGGAACCCCGTGATTATTGATACCGATATTGTCTCTGTTCCGACGGAGATGTGCTCGGGGGAAGTTCCCCTTATCCCAGCTCACGCCGGCGCGCGCGTCGTTTTCGAGGGAGTTGTCCGCGATCATGACGGCGGTGAGGGCGTCCACTATCTCGAGTATTCCGCGCATCCAGCAGCTGCGAGATTCCTGCGCTCGAGTGTCGAAAAGTCTTTGGAAACACTGGGGAATCCGCAGATCGACGGAATCTATGTTCGTCACCGCGTCGGTCACCTTGAGATCGGTGATGTTGCCCTGCTCGTCGTTGTTGACAGCGCACACCGAAAAGAAGCTTTCGCTGTGTGTGCGCAGATCGTTGATGACATCAAGGCAAGCGTTCCGATCTGGAAGGATCAGTACTTTGCCGACGGTCATAACGAGTGGAGCAATACGCCCTAAGTGTCTCTCAGCCTCCCGCGAAAGGCGGAAGAACATCGAGGCGAATCCCGCCTTGCTCCGCCAGAGCAGCCACGGCCTCGGCGCTGAGGGAAGACACGCCCAAAGCCTGGGCCAGGCTTGCATGAGCGTCAACGGGTTCTTCGTTCACCAAGAAGGACGAGGCCGCAAGGAGTTGGTCGATATCGCGCGGTGTTGAGCGTCGGACCAAATCGACGACGCTCTCGGTCGAATCCTCAGCAACGTCAATCGTTTCACTGTCGCGCCCAACAGCTTGGCACGCGGCTGCGAAGTAACGGATCGTGATCTGCATGGGGATGCTCAACCTCCAATTTTCGACATGGAATAGGACTGGGGAACCGGAGCGAGGAGCTGATGGCCCGCGGGCTTTGCCCACATGGCACCCTTCCACAGCTCGGCGAGCTCATCATCGCTCGCACCCGTGCGCATCGGCGTATGAAGATCGACGCTGTCGACGCTGAACAGGCAGGAATAGATTTTCCCATCCGCGCTCAGGCGAGTACGCGTACACGAGGAACAGAAGGGGGATGTCATTGATGCAATCACGCCGATGATTCCGCCCGGATGAGTATCGCTCGGCGCGACCGACCAACGTCGAGCTGGCTCGGAGGCAGCGGTGATGATATCCGTGAGCTCAAAGTTCTGCCGCAACACCCGCTGAATATCCTTCGCCGTCGGGCGCGAAGAAAAAGAGGCCGCCAAAGGGCCAATCGGCATGAACTCAATGGCACGCCACTGATAGCCACGCTCCAAGGCAAAAGCGACCAGGCTTGGGATTTCGTCCAAAGACGCCTCATCAACAACGACGGTGTTGAGTTTGACCGTCCCCGGAAGTGCTGAAGCGTCGACTGCATCGAGGCCGCGAAGGACATCGCTTGAGCGCTTTCGGCGCGCCAGTTCGGCAAAACGGAGAGGATCCAAGCTGTCAATCGAGACATTAAGGCGCTGAAGACCAGCATCCACGAGGGAATCAATGACGCGATCCAGCCCGATTCCATTCGTCGTTAAAGCAAGGTCTGGCTCTACTCCCGCGTCTTCGAAACCCAGCCGCACGGCCTCGATAATCTGAGGAAGGTCAGGGCGCAAGAGAGGTTCTCCGCCGGTGATGCGGGCCTGGGTGACCCCGAGCGTTGCCGCGATTTTAGCGAGGCGGCGGAATTCTTCTGGACGAAGGACATCGGCGCGATCCAGCCAATCCGTGACCTTCTCGGGCAGGCAATAGACACAGCGCAAATTACAGCGGTCGGTCACCGAGATCCGCAGATCCGTGGCAGCGCGACCGAAACTATCCAGAAGAAGAGGTTCGAACATAGACAGTCAGTCGGTCACCAGGTCGAGCTGTTCAAGAACATGAGGAACCAGAGGGCCGATCACGCTGATCGTATCCTTGACACCACCGCGTGAGCCGGGAGCATTGACGATGAAAGCAGGGGTGGCGCCCTGGCGACTGACTCCAACCAGGCCTCGGGACAGGGAAGCAAGAGGAGTATTTGCCAAGCCAACCTGGGCAATCTGCATGGCGATGGCATCCAGGCGCGCGTCGAGAAGGGGAGCGGTGGCCTCGGGAGTGAGGTCGCGATCGGCAACGCCAGTGCCTCCGGTCGTGAGGATTACGCGGGCGCCGGCGGCCATTGCGTCGAGGATTGCGCCGCGCACGGAATCGACGCCATCGGGGACAACGCGGACTTCGTCGACAATGACTCCCCATTTAGCAAGCAATTGTGCTGCGAGAGGACCCGAGCGATCTTCGGTTTCTCCGCGGAAGCAGCGATCTGAAGCGGTAATTACCGCACCTGCGACAGTTCCCTCCATCTTCTGCAGGCCCTTCTGTTTGATCTGCTCGTGAGGGTCGGGACGTTCGGCTTGAGCGTCAGTGTTATTACGCAAAACATACCTCCCGAAATAGGTCCTTAAAGGGCGTTTTCGCAGTTGACAGAAACAGACGTTCTTACAAGGATTTTCGCGATTTTTCGCGCATCGCCCAATTAGAACGCAACGTCCCTTATATATTAGCGGCAAGCACGCGTTTAGGTAGGAAAGGGAGAGTGGATATGACTACCTCACATGCTGATTCATCACCCGCGTCGGCAAAGTCGGGAAGCAAGTACGTTCTGAAAGACTGGGACCCGAACAACCCTGAAAAGTGGGATTCAAAGCTTGCGTGGAGGACGCTGACCATCACCACGTATTCGCTCATCTTGGGCTTCTGCGTATGGTTCCTCCCCAGTGCAATTGCGCCGAAACTGACGCTTCTTGGCTTTAACCTCAGCGCTTCACAGCTTTACTGGCTCACCGCTCTCCCTGGCCTTGCCGCGGGACTTCTGCGTCTGGTCTACATGTTCCTGCCCCCGCTGATCGGCACCCGCAAGATGGTGGGAATCACCTCACTTCTCTTCGTGATCCCCATGCTGGGCTGGTTCTACGTTGTTCAGGACAACACCACCCCCTACGGTGTCCTCCTGACTCTGGCCTTCATGTGTGGCATTGGTGGCGCGGCCTTCTCCGGCTACATGCCCTCCACCGGTTACTTCTTCCCCAAGCGTCTCTCGGGCACGGCCCTGGGTCTGCAGGGTGGTATCGGTAACCTTGGTATGTCCGTCATCCAGCTTGTTGGCCCCATCCTCATGGGATTTGGCCTCCTCGGAATGACTTGGCTGGCTCCGCAGACGCAGGTCGGCGAGCACGCTGGCGAACAGATCTGGGTGTACAACGCCGCAATCTTCTTCGTCCCGTGGTGCATCATCGCCGCGATCCTTGCCTTCATCTACCTTCGTGATGTCCCGGTTAAGGCCAACATTAAGCAGCAGCTGGACATCTTCTCCAACCCCAACACCTGGTACATGACCATTCTCTACGTCATGACCTTCGGCCTGTTCTCCGGGTTCTCCGCAGTCTTTGGCCTGCTGATCAACAACCAGTTCGGCCGCGCTTCCTCGATCGGCCTTCCGGTCCTGGGCGCAACCTTCGCCTTCCTCGGCCCCCTCATTGGCTCGATCATCCGTATGTCTTGGGGTGTGTTCTGTGACCGTATGGGCGGCGCAATCTGGACCTTCATCTCCGGTGTGGGTATGGCCGTGACCCTCGGTGGTATTGCCTGGGTCCTCTACAACCCCAAGGGCTGGACTGATTTCTACATCTTCATGGCACTCATGCTGCTGATGTTCCTGTTCTCCGGCTTCGGTAACGCAGGTACCTTCAAGCAGATGCCGATGATCATGCCCGCACGTCAGGCCGGTGGCGCTATCGGCTTCACCTCCGCGATTGCCTCCCTTGGTCCCTTCCTGGTTGGCGCTGCTCTCTCAGCTGTCGGCGCGAAGGGCGCTTGGACCTTCTTCCTGGGCTGCGCAATCTTCTGCATCTTGGCCTCGCTCCTGTGCTGGCGCCAGTACGCACGCAAGGGCGCGCCTTTCCCGGGCTGAGCCACCTCAATCCGTGACGGGCTTCGATATCCCTCCGCAAGCCCGTCACCCTTCACTTTCATAACTTCATGAATGCGCTTATTGCGCCACCGACTGCGGGCGAAACACTCGCCCAGCAACAACTGTGACACTGCCTCGGGAATCCCCGAGGCCATGCCGATGAGGAAGTACACATCATGATCGACCACCGACTCCTGACGCTGGGCGGCCGTCTGCGCCGCGGCGAGGTCAGCGCTGACGCGCGTCAAATGTTCTTAGTTGGCGGACGTGAGGCCGATGCCTTCTACCGCCAACGTTTCAGCCACGATCGCGTCGTACGTTCCACTCACGGCGTGAACTGCACGGGCTCGTGCTCGTGGAAGGTCTTCGTCAAGGACGGAATCATCACCTGGGAAGCCCAGCAGGTTGACTACCCCTCGACCGGGCCGGATATGCCCGACTACGAACCTCGCGGCTGCCCTCGAGGCGCTGCCTTCTCCTGGTACGAGTACTCTCCCACTCGTATTCGCCACCCCTACGTTCGTTCAGCCCTCCTTGAGCCCTATCGCGAGGCCAAGGCCCGCTTGGGTGATCCCGTGGAGGCATGGCGCGCGGTTACTTCCGATCCTGAAATCTCCCGCGCTTACAAGCGTGCTCGAGGCAAGGGCGGATTGGTACGCACCACCTGGGAAGAGGCAATGGAAATTGTCGCCGCGGCGAATGTTGCGACGATTGCTGACTGGGGTCCGGACCGTATCGCCGGCTTCTCCGTGCTTCCCGCAATGTCGATGGTGTCTTTCGGTGCGGGTGCCCGCTACCTGCAGCTCATCGGTGGCGTAAACCTTTCCTTCTACGATTGGTACGCAGATCTCCCCGTCGCCTCGCCCCAGGTTTTCGGCGACCAGACCGACGTCCCCGAGGCCGGCGACTGGTTCAACTCGCAGTACCTCATTGTCTGGGGCTCGAACCTGCCGTTGACGCGTACTCCCGATGCGCACTTCATGACCGAGGCCCGCTACCACGGCCAGAAGGTTGTCTCTGTTGCCCCCGATTACTCGGACAACACGAAGTTTGCCGATGAATGGCTCCGCGTGAACCCCGGTACCGACGGTGCTTTGGCCATGGCCATGGGCCACGTGATCCTCAAGGAATTCCATGTGGAGCACCCCACCGAGCGCTTCCAGGACTACATGCTCCACTACACGGATTCGCCCTTCCTTTTGGAGCTCGATGAAACCCCCGAAGGCCTCGTCCCCGGCAAGTTCCTCTCCGTTGCGGATGTGCCCGAGGCCGTCGATGAAGAGACCCGCAACCGTCCCAACCCCGAATTCCGCTTCCTCGTGATGGACAAGTCGGGGGCTGTGCGCGACCCGCGCGGCACCCTGGCCGATCGCTACACCGACGAGGGCAAGGGCAAGTGGAACCTCACGATGGACGGCGTCGACGCACGCCTCTCCCTCTACGAGGAAGGTTGCGAGAGCGCCGAAGTGAACCTGCCTCGCTTCGACCTGGTTGCAGACGAGGCCCCGACCGCAGCGGTTGGTGCAGGCGTTGTGACCCGAGGCGTTCCCGTCCGTCGCGTTGGTGGCAAGCTCGTCACCACTGTCTACGACTTGATGCTTGCTCAGTACGCTGTGGCCCGTCCGGGTCTTCCCGGCACCTGGCCCACGAGCTACACCGATGCCTCGACCCCCGGAACTCCCGCATGGCAGGAAGAACTCACCGGCGTCGCCGCGGAAGCCGCAATCCGTATCGGCCGCGAATTCGCACAGAATGCCATCGATTCTGATGGTCGCTCACAGATCATCTTCGGTGCAGGTGTTAACCACTTCTACCACGCGGATCAGATCTACCGCACCATGCTTGCCCTGACCACATTCTGCGGAACCCAGGGCATCAACGGTGGCGGCTGGGCCCACTACGTCGGTCAGGAAAAGGTCCGCCCGATCACCGGTTGGACGCAGTATTCCTTCGCGCTCGACTGGCAGCGCCCCGCACGTCAGATGATCGCTACCGGTTTCTGGTACCTCACCACGGACCAGTGGCGCTATGACGGCCTCGAAGCCCAGCGCCTCGCTTCGCCGCTGGGAGGCCAGGCATTCGGAGACCAGACGGTTGCCGATACCCTGGTCGAGGCCTCGCAGCGCGGATGGATGCCGACCTTCCCCTCTTTCGATCGCTCCTCCTTGGAACTGGGACGTGCGGCTGAAGAAGCAGGAGTCAGCGTCGGAGAGTACATCTCCGGACAGCTCACCGAGGGCTCATTGAAGTTCGCATGCGAAGACCCGGATAACCCGGTCAACTACCCGCGTATCCTCTTCAACTGGCGTACGAACCTCTTGGGTTCTTCCGCTAAGGGTGCGGAATTCTTCATGCGTCACATGCTCGGTGCTGATGACGACGTCCAAGCTCCCGAACTGGAAGCAGAAGATCGCCCCAAGTCCATGGTGTGGCGCGATGCTCCGGCGGAAGGCAAGCTCGACCTCATGGTCACCGCGGACTTCCGCAACACCACGACCACCTTGCACTCGGACGTTATTCTTCCCGCGGCCACCTGGTACGAGAAGTACGATCTGTCCAGCACCGATATGCACCCCTACGTGCACACCTTCAACGCGGCAATCAACCCGCCGTGGGATGCACGAACCGACTTCGAGCTCTTCCAAGACCTCTCGGCTTACGTGTCGAAGATGGCGGAAGTTCACCTGCCCGAGCCGATGCAGGACGTCATCGCCTCCCCGCTCACTCACGATTCACCCGACGAACTGCTGACCCCCCATGGTCGCGTTGCGCCTCGTGAAGAAATTGGTTGGGTCCCGGGCGTGAACATGCCCAAGCTCATCCCCGTCGTCCGTGACTACCGCACGATTTCCGACAGGTATAACACCGTCGGCCCGCTTATCGAGAAGGCCGGAATGGCAACGAAGGGCGTCGCTTTCAACGCCCAGAAGGAAATCGACGAGTTCATCGCGATGGAAGGAACGCTGGAAACCTTCATGGGTCCGCGTCCGCGCATGGATAGCGATAAGCGAGCATGCGAGTTCATTCTCCGCTTCTCGGGTACGACCAATGGTTCCATGGCAACTCGTGGTTTCAAGACCTTGCAGGAACGCGTGGGTACAGGAAACATGGCCGAAATGGCCGAAGGTGACGAAGAAAAGCACGTGACCTTCAAGGATGTTCAGGCAGCCCCCGTTTCCGTCGTTACCAGCCCCGAGTGGTCCGGTTCGGAACACGGTGGACGCCGCTACACGGCATTTAGCCAAAACATCGAGTACCACAAGCCGTGGCACACGCTGACGGGTCGTATGCACTACTACCTGGATCACGACTGGATGCAGGCGATGGGCGAGTCTCTCCCGACCTTCCGTCCTCCCTTGGACCTGCATCACCTCTTGGGTGAGGCTGCTCCCGGCACCATGGGTTGCGATGGCCGAGGCCAAGCCGAGGTCGCCGTGCGCTACCTGACCCCCCACAACAAGTGGGCGATCCACTCGCAGTACTTCGACAACCTCTACATGCTCACTCTGGGACGCGGTGGCCAGACCGTGTGGATGAGCCCGCAGGATGCAGAGAAGATCGGCGTGCGCGATAACGATTGGATCGAGGCCCACAACCGTAACGGTGTGGTCTCTGCTCGCGCAGTGGTTTCGCACCGTATTCCGGAGGGCACCGTGTATATGCACCACGCTCAAGAGCGTGTGGCGAACACTCCTTTGAATGAATCAACCGGGCGTCGTGGTGGTTCGCATAACTCCTTGACGCGCATCTTCTTGAAGCCCTCGCACTTGATCGGTGGTTATGGCCAGTTCACCTACGCCTATAACTACGTCGGTCCGACGGGTAACCAACGCGATGAAGTCACCATGATTCGTCGCCGTAGCCAGGATGTGGAGTTCTGAGGCTTCGCCCCCAGATCTGAAGAGAGGGAATGAAACGATGAAGGTCATGAGTCAAGTTGTCATGGTGATGAACCTTGACAAGTGCATTGGCTGCCACACCTGTTCGGTGACCTGTAAGCAGGCATGGACGAACCGCGAAGGTACCGAGTACATGTGGTTCAACAACGTTGAGACCCGACCGGGTGTTGGCTATCCGCGCACCTGGGAAGATCAGGATCACTGGAAGGGTGGGTGGCGCCTGACCAAGTCCGGCAAGCTCGTTCCTCGCAGCGGTGGGCGTTTGAAGAAGCTCGCAACGATCTTCGCAAACCCCGACATGCCTGAGATCGACGACTACTACGAGCCGTGGACATACGATTACGATCGCCTGCTGTCCACGCCCGCCGGAGCGAAGGCAATGCCGACTGCTCGTGCACGCTCGCAGATGACGGGTAAGACCATCGACACCATCGAGTGGGGTCCGAACTGGGACGACAACTTGGGTGGTTCCTTGGAGACCATGCACGAGGACCCGACGCTTGCCAAGATGCAGACCATGGTGCAAACCAGCATCGAAGAAGCGTTCATGTTCTACCTGCCGCGTATCTGCAATCACTGCTTGAACCCCACCTGCGTGTCTGCGTGCCCCTCGGGCGCAATGTACAAGCGCGCAGAGGATGGCATTGTTCTGGTTGACCAGGATGCGTGCCGCGGTTGGCGCATGTGTGTGTCGGGCTGCCCCTACAAGAAGGTCTACTTCAACCACTCGACTGGTAAGGCCGAGAAGTGCACCTTGTGCTACCCGCGCATCGAGGTCGGCGAACCCACGATCTGCTCTGAGACCTGTGTTGGCCGCCTGCGCTACTTGGGTGTCGTCCTCTACGATGCTGATCGCGTGACCGAAGCAGCTTCGATGAAGAACGAGCAGGAACTGTACTACGCACAGCGTGAGCTGATCTTGGATCCCTTCGATCCCGAGGTCATTGCCGCTGCCCAGGCTGGCGGGGTTCCGCGTTCCTTTATCGAGGCCGCGCAGAATTCTCCGGTCTACAAGCTGATCGTGGACTACCGTCTGGCGCTTCCGCTGCACCCGGAGTTCCGCACGCTCCCCATGGTGTGGTACATTCCGCCGCTTTCGCCGGTCGTTGATGCCGTCACCAACTCGGGCGCCGATGGCGAGAACCACAAGATTCTCTTGACCGCGCTGTCGACCATGCGCATTCCTTTGGAATACCTTGCGGGTCTCTTCACTGCCGGGGACACTCGCCCCGTCGAGCTTTCCTTGCGTCGCCTCGCCGCCATGCGTTCCTACATGCGTGACGTCAACATGGGCCAGCCCGTCGACCCGTCGATTCCCGAGGCCGTCGGCATGAGCGAAGAGGACATTCTGGCGATGTACCGCCTGTTGTCCATTGCGAAGTACGAAGATCGCTACGTGATCCCGACTTCTCACCCCGAAGACATGCGTACGCCGACTCCTTACCTGTGCCCCGTGGGTGAAGGTTCTGAGTCCGGTTGCGGATCGAAGAAGGGTGGAAGGGTCCCCGTGAGCATTGGACGGCGACCCGAATGAGTCCCTCAACAGCGACCTTTATTCCTACGCGCAATCCGGCTCCTGCTCTTCCTGTTGTGGAGCAGAGCCGTGAGTCGCGCGCGGCGACCTTCATGATTGCCGCTGCCCTTTTGGACTACCCGGGGCAGGAATGGGACGACATCTTGACCGAGGTGGCTTCCACCTTGGCTCAGCTTCCTGCCGAGGCCGCGGCTGAGTTCTCCCAGTTCCTTGACTGGGCGGGGGAGCGCTCGCGTCGCGAGGTCGAGGAAGCCTACGTTGAAACCTTTGATCAGAAGCGTCGCTGCTGCTTGGAGCTGACCTACTACGCTACTGGGGACACCCGACAGCGTGGAATTGCTCTGACCATTGTTCGCGATCTCTACGCGGCAGTTGGATGGCAGCTCGATAATGATCAGCTTCCCGACTACTTGCCGAATATCCTCGAGCTTGCTGCTCGCACCGAGGGTGAAGAGCATGAGCTTGTGGAGTCGATGTTGGCCTCGCACCGCGAGGGAATCGAGATTCTTCACGCTGCTTTGCTGTCTTTGTCCTCCCCGTGGGCGCATGTTGTCGCTGCCTTGCGTATGGCTCTACCCGAGGTAGACGAGGCTACTTTTGCCCGTATGCAGACACTTGTCCGTCAAGGCCCTCCCAGCGAAATGGTGGGAATGGCTGATCGCGGTGATCTTCCTTGGCCCACAGTACAAACTCCGTCATCCCTTCTTTCGCCCGCGGGTGAGAACGAACTCTAAGGATTGTCATGAACCTTTTCCTCTGGGGAGTGCTTCCCTACATTTCATTCACCCTTCTGATCGGTGGGTTGATTTGGCGTTACCGCAGTGACCAGTACGGGTGGACTTCACGTTCCTCCCAGCTCAACGAGGGTCGTATCCTGCGCCTGTCCTCACCCTTGTTCCACTTCGGTATTTTGGGTGTGGCACTGGGTCACGTCATGGGCTTGGTGATTCCGCAGTCGTGGACCGAGGCCATGGGAGTGAGCGAGCATGCCTACCACATGGTCGCGATCATCGGCGGTGGTATTGCCGGGCTCATGACCTTGGTTGGCCTGCTTGGGCTGCTCTACCGTCGCATTGTGAAGAAGTCTGTGCGCCTGGCAACTACGCGTAACGACATCATCATGTACGCGCTTTTGTCCGTTGCGATCTTCCTTGGCGCTGCTGCAACGCTCACGACGCAGATTCTGGGTAAGGGCGGCGGATACAACTACCGCGAAACAATCGCGGTTTGGTTCCGTTCGATCTTCATGTTCCAGCCCGATGTCTCCTTGATGACCGATGTTCCGCTTCAATTCAAGCTGCACATCATTGCTGGTCTGATCCTGTTCGCGGTGTGGCCTTTCACCCGCTTGGTGCATGTTCTTTCGGCACCTGTCGCCTACCCAACCCGCCCCTATGTTGTCTATCGTTCGCGTTCGGCAGCAACCGCTGCGTCGCAGCCGGCTCGTGGGTGGACTCCGGTTCGAGGTGGCGCTGCAGGACCGTCGAGCAAGGACTTCCCTTCTGACGATGCCCCCTACCAGGGCGCGTAATGAGGTTGAAACACTGAGGCCGTATGCGCTGACCAGCGCATACGGCCTCATCATTTGAAACGTGCTGGGGCAACAAATTTCCTCTGCATTAGAATAAAGAACATATCCCGTAACGCATGGCACAAGGAGAGGCAGTGATCGACAGCGAGACGAAGGCCGGGCCAGTCGGCATCGAAGACATGATGGCTCAACTTGCGACCGCGTTTCCCGCTCAGCGCAAGGTTTTGCATGCGCTGACAGATATCGGTCGAGAGGCAACCGTCGTTGAGGTTGCCGAATACCTTGGCATTCACAAAAACTCAGTGCGTGAAACCCTGATCCCCTTACTTGAACAGGGTTTGGTCGTGCGCCGCACGCATTCGCCTGAAGGTCGCGGTCGCCCCGCGATGTACTACGAAATTGCTGTTCTTGAAGACGCTGCCCGCCTTCAGCGCCAGTCGACGGAACTCCTTATTGCCGCGGCCTCGGCAATGGCGCAGGCGGAGGACGGTGGGGAGCACCTCGCTGACGCGATGGGGCGCAACTGGGGGCAGCAGTACGTTGACCTCATTCGTGAATCAGGTGCTTTTGATGCAGCTCAAGATGATCAGGAAGCGCTCTTCTCTTTGTTGAGGGTCTTCCTGTCGACGCGTGGCTTCCGTGCCGAAAATACCGATGACGGGAACATTTCTATTAATTCCTGCCCCTATGTGGGTATTGGGGATACCCACATTCAACGGATCGTTTGTCGCATGCACGGCTCGGCTGTTCGGCAAATTGTGGAAGAGCTCAGCAACGGGGCCATTTCGCTGACGGTTGTGCCCTTTGCCGATGATTGCGGATGCCGAGTGATCTTTGAAGACATTCCTGTGCGCCAGGCGGCTGGGGAATGACGTATTTACGGAGATTTCATCGATAGAGCTCAATTTATTCGGAGAAATCTGTTAATTTCCATTAGACTGAGTGAGTGCCACACTACAAAGTCTCCACTCTTGCAACTCTCCTTGGTGTCAGTGATGATACCGTTCGCCGTTGGCTCGACGAAGGCCTAGTCAGACGCGCGGAAAACGATGGGAATACCGGCCCACTACGCGTTGATGGCGCATCGGTTGCCGAGCTCATTGTCAGCCAACCCGAAGTTCACCAAATCGCTGCAGGGCAGGACTTCCAGTCCGTTCGAAACCACCTTCAGGGGCTGGTTATTGCTATCCGCAGTGACACGGTAATGAGCCAAGTCGACCTGCAGTGTGGGCCCTATCGAGTCGTCTCTCTAATCTCCACCGAAGGGGTGCGCGAGCTGGGGCTTGAGGTCGGGTCCATCGCTATGGCACAAATCAAAGCAACGAATGTTTCTCTTCAAATCCCGCGCGGAGGGAACTTATGAAACGCTTCAATGGAATTGCCGTAGTTGCGGCATTAAGTCTCATTACTCTTTCGTCGTGTTCGGGAGGAAGCGAATCAGCTTCCTCGAGTTCCTCGACGGCCTCGTCAGTGGCAGCGACTGCCAGTGCTACACCCGTCGAGCTCAACGTTTTTGCAGCAGCTTCGCTCAATAAGGCCTTTCCGGAGATCGCCGACACGGTCCTCAAGGAAAGCGATCCGAACATCAAGGTGACCTTCAACTTCCAGGGTTCCCCCACCTTGGTCGATCAGATGAAGGAAGGTGCACCTGCTGACGTCTTCGCCTCTGCAGACCAGAAGAACATGACCAAGGCAAGCGATGCGAAGCTTGTTGATGCACCGAAGCCCTTTGCATCTAATGTCTTGACGCTGATCGTTCCCAAGGGAAATCCGGGAAAGATCACCGGTCTTGATTCCTCTCTTGACGGTAAGAAGCTTGTTGTGTGCGCGCAGGGTGTTCCCTGCGGTAACGCAACCAAGCAGTTGGCTGAAAAGCTCGGCGTCACCCTCAACCCTGTTTCGGAAGAACAGAAGGTGACGGACGTGCGCGCAAAGGTCGAGAGCGGTGAAGCTGATGCAGGCCTCGTCTACGCGACCGACGCGAAGGCTGCCGGCGACAAGGTTGAAACCATCGAGGTTGCACGAGCGAATGAGGTTGTGAACTCATACCCCATCGCCCTGACCGTCTCGACACAGAACAAGGAAGCCGCGCAGAAGTTTATCGACGCTGTCCTTTCCGATAAGGGACAGGCGGTTCTGAAGAAGTACGGCTTCTCGGCACCGACCGCTGCGGATAAGGGCTGAAATCGCCTTCTACTTCTCACAGTAGTTTCGGAATAATCTCATGAGAAAGAAGCACAGGCATGCGGGGATCCCGCGTTGGATCGCACTCCCCGCAGCCTGTGCTGTTCTATTTCTTCTTGTCCCGTTCATTGCGCTTCTCATACGCATTGACTGGGTTCAATTTCCCCATCTATTTACTCAAGCGCTGGGCTCGCAGGCCCTTGCGCTCTCGCTGCGCACCTGTCTTGCCTCGACCCTTGCCTGCATTATTGTTGGAGTTCCGCTGGCGCTGGTGTGTGCGCGTGCGCGAGATGTATGGTGGTCGCGAGTCCTGCGCTCCATGGTCACCTTGCCCATGGTTCTTCCTCCGGTGGTCGCGGGCTTGGCGCTTCTCATTACGTGGGGGCGCCGAGGCCTGATCGGAGCCTATCTGCAAATCTTCGGCATCAATATCGCCTTCACGACGCTCGCGGTCATCATGGCGCAGACCTTCGTGTCGCTGCCTTTCTTTGTTTCTTCACTTGAGGGGGCATTGCGCACGCGAGGCTTCAAGGAGGAACGCGTTGCGAGTGCGCTGGGTGCATCGCCTTCTCGGACACTGTGGTCGGTCACCCTGCCACTGATGATCCCAGCGCTTGTTTCCTCAACTGCTTTGGCTTTCTCCAGAGCGCTCGGTGAATTCGGCGCGACGATCACTTTTGCGGGTTCCCTTGCCGGAGTAACCCGCACTCTTCCTTTGGAAATCTACCTTCAGCGCGAAGAATCAACCGATATGGCATTGATGCTTTCGGTCATCTTGGTCTTTGTTGCGCTTGTCTTGGTTGGCGGAGCTTCGGCCTTTTCGCAGTGGTGGTATTCGCGCCTCATGAGTGGCACCGCCCTTGACGAGGCGAATGTTCCCTCAGAGGCCTCGCGCGTGGCTACGCAGCCCGACCACGGCCTCGGGAATGAGAATGAAGACGCGCAGGGCCAGCCTCCACGCCGCCCCATCCCCGGCGTGCAGATTGCCGGAAAGCTTCCCGAGCGACGTATCGATGTCGACCTCACCTGCCAGGGCGGCGCCGTCACTGCGTTTATGGGGCACAACGGTTCGGGAAAGAGCACGTTGCTGTCGGTGCTTTCTGGTGTCCTCGACGCTCCGCAGATGACCTGCACCTGGCAGTGGCCAGATGGCGCTTCAGGTCGCCAGCCGAAGATCGCAACCTTGGAGCAGAAACCGGTCTTGTTCCCCCATATGAGTGTGCTTGCCAATGTTGCCTTCCCCTTGCGTTGCGCGGGTATTTCCCCTGCCGAGGCCGAGGTACGTGCGCGCGAAGCCCTGGAGTCTATGGGTTTGGCAAGCTTGGAGCAGCGTAGGCCTGCGCAGGTATCTGGGGGCCAAGCACAGCGAATCGCACTCGCGCGAGCGCTGGTCGTGGACCCGGATGTGGTGCTCTTGGATGAGCCGATGGCGGCGCTCGACGTCGAGGCCGCGCGCGGCTTGCGTGAGTTGATTGCGCAGCGATTCCTTGGGCGCACTGTCATCATGGCGACACACCAGATCGAAGACGCCGCGGCACTGGACGCGCGGATCATCGTATTGAAGAATGGTTGTGTTCTACGGCAAGGCCCATGGCGCGAACTTGTCGATCAATCGATGAGCCAGGCACAGGGTAGTGATTCCGCGCTGTTGGCAATGGGGCTGAGTGCATTGGAGAGGGCACTCGGGCAGGAGTAAAGGTGAAACCACTGCTATCGCTTCGCTCAATGAGTAGGCGCGGAACGGTCAACCTGTGGCTATTCATCATCACCGCCATCACCGGGCCGCTCTTCTACCTGATGTCTCCAAAATTGTGGTCTTTTGCGATGGTGAGCTGGGCTCTTGTGTGCGCGACGCCCATTGCTGTTGCGATCGTGTTGATTCCTGTCATCAAGGGCTGCGCTCAGGGGAGCGTGCGTGATGCCGTGAGATTTCGTCGTCGCTTGTCTCCCGCGATGTCCAAGGCGTTGTGCGTCGGCCTGGTCGCCATTGACTGCGGTCTTGTGGGAATGGGCGCTGTCTTGTCGTCTCAGGTAGTCGCAGATGTCGTATCGGGCAGTGAGAGCCTCACCGTGCGTTGCCTCGATCATCAAGAAGAAACATCAACCGTGATGCGCAGAAGAAATCTAAAGACCCGCATATTTACCACCCGTGTCACCCTGGAGACCGAATCGGGCGAAGAGATCAATGTGAAGTTCACTGACGGCACGAATTACACGAATACTCACGCATACAGACAACTACGTAAGCACTGTGCTTATGAGGATATGTTTACGGTTTCGATGTATCCCCGGACGCGCGTGGTAACACACGTCAGTGAGGTCCGCGGATAAGACCTCACTGGCCTCGTTGTCTATTACGGATTAAAAAGAAGTCCAAAGACGACGAGATAGACCGGGAAGAGCAGAATCATGATGGAAATCGCGCAGAGCAGAAATGAACGGCTCTGAGCGCCCAGAGCGCTTAAGAAAACCCCCAAGGTTACTGAAATGGGGAGGAATAGGTCCTCACGGCTGGTCAACCCCGCCCACAGAAGCATGATGGCCACCGGGAGCAGAAGAAGGTAAAGCATCGTTGAGGGCGTGTGCTTGGTAGAAAATCCCCAGGTCCACTCAGCTGCCCCGAGTACGTCGGCGCCCGGGTCTAGGCGGCGAGTAGGAATGCTGTCCTCGGTCTGCTTTTCGGGGGTCGCCTGCGGTGCTACCTGTTCGTTCGTCATTGCTCGCGCTCCTCTAGATTTGCTGTCTTGTGAGTAGATTGTGCGGGGCACAGTATAACGAAAGAAAGTTTGAAGATTTAGTGGCTTTTATGGGAGGCAGCTGCATGGATAGAAAAACACTGTGGGGGCCGGCGAAACCGACCCCCACAGTGCATCCCATCAACACAATATGCGTAAAAAACAGCGTCCCTCAACAGGTAAAAGGAGACGGGACCTTGCGACCCCCGATGTCTGATATTGCAAATGTACGGGGCGAATCTGTGGGAGCTTTGGGGTCAAGCTATGAATAAGCTATGAATGAGAATGGCGGAGGAAATGACGCGCAATGCCAATTGATGCGGCGACAGTTAATATGAAGGCATCACATCTTTTCGGCATTCCTACAGTGGCCACAGTAAAGCTCAGCGCTCAAAACGCCGCTAGTTAGGCATGTGCTACACACAGTAATCAGCCAGGGGTTCAGTACTATATGTCAACTATTCGCACCTTGTTGAGGAGCCTTCGCGAGTATCGTCGCCCATCACTCCTGACGCCGTTTTTCGTGACGGGAGAAGTCATTCTTGAGTGCTTCCTCCCCCTGGTCATGGCCTCCTTGGTTGACCATCTTCAAGGCGGCGCGCTCACCCCGGTCGTGCGCCTCGGCATCTTCATGCTTGTCATGGCGATGTTCTCGCTCCTTTTCGGTATCCTCGCTGCACGCTTCGGTGCGACCGCAGCAGCCGGGCTGGCAAAGCATCTGCGTCAAGACCTCTTCTTCAAGGTCCAGGATTTCTCCTTCGGAGATGTCGATCGTTTTTCGACATCCTCTCTGGTTACCCGCATGACAACGGACGTGACAAACGTCCAAAACGCCTACGGCATGATTATCCGTGTTGCCGTCCGCGTCCCCTTGATGGTTGTCTTCTCGATCATCATGACGCTTCGCATCAACTGGCACATGTCCCTGATTTTCCTCATCATGTTGCCTTTCCTGGCGGCAATCATGTTCGGGATTATCATCTTTATCTTCCCGGTTTTCCGTCGAATCTTTAAGAAGTACGATGCTCTGAATAACTCGGTCCAAGAGAACATCGCAGGCATCCGAGTTGTGAAGTCCTTCGTGAACGAGGAGTACGAAAAGACCCGTTTCGCCAAGCGCTCAGAGGAAGTGCGAGCAGACTTCACTTTCGCGGAGAAAGTTCTGGCGCTCAATACTCCCGTCATGATGCTTTTCATCTTTGGTGCCATCATGCTGGTGGACTTCATCGGCGCGCAGATGATTGTTGCCTCTGGCGGCACAGAGTTGACCACAGGCCAGCTCTCGGCCCTGATCACCTACGGCATCCAAATCCTGACGGCCATGATGATGCTCGCCTTCATCTTCGTCATGATCACGATTGCCGGAGAATCCGCGAATCGTATCGCGGAGGTTCTTCGTTACGAATCCCCGCTGACATCCCCCGAATACGGTATCCGCGAGCTCCCGACCGGTGATATCACCTTCGAAAACGTCACCTTCAAGTACAGGGAGGACTCCGAGCGCCCCGCTCTATCGGATATCTCCTTGACCATTCCCGCCGGTTCAACACTGGGCATCGTGGGCGGAACAGGTTCTGCGAAGACCTCACTCATTCAGTTGATCCCTCGTCTCTATGACGTCACCGAAGGAAAGGTCACCGTCGGCGGCATCGACGTTCGTGACTACCGCCTCGAACCCCTGCGAGATGCGGTTTCCGTCGTCCTGCAAAAGAATATTCTCTTCTCGGGAACGATCAAAGAGAACCTGCGTTGGGGTAACCCTGACGCGAGCGATGCGGAGCTGATCCGCGCGTGCGAGCTTTCCCAGGCAGACGAGTTCATCCGCCAATTCCCCGACGGCTACGACACCATGGTCGAACGAGGCGGTGCCAACCTTTCCGGCGGCCAAAAGCAGCGCCTGTGCATTGCTCGTGCGCTCCTCAAGAAGCCCATGATCCTTATTTTGGATGACTCCACCAGCGCGGTGGATACCAGGACCGATGCGTTGATTCGACAGGCATTCGAGACCGAAATCCCCGATACGACGACGATCATCATCGCCCAGCGCATTTCATCAGTTCAGCACGCCGACCAGATCATCGTTTTGGACGATGGACGTATTAAGGAACACGGCACGCACCAAGAGCTTCTGGACTTGGGCGGCGAGTACCGCGAACTTTACGACACGCAAAACAGCCCGAGCGAAAGCGAGGTGGCCTGAGATGACGACGCAGCAAACGGAAGAAAAAGAACAGGCACTGCAAGCGGAAGAAAAAGATCCGCACAAGCTCGAGGGCGTTCCCAAGCCGCTCGGTCGCCTCCTCAAGTACCTGTGGGCGAGTTACAAGGGCCTTCTCCTTGTAGTTTTCGTGTGCATCATTGTTTCGGGAATCGCATCGGCTGTTGGCGCGATCTTCCTTCAGCAAATCGTTGACCGCGTTATTCTCCCGGGCATGGGACAGGGCCTTCCTGCGGTTATGCCGACCTTGATCCGCATCGTCACCGTGATGGGGATTGTCTTCGGTTCGGGAATCGTGTGTTCCTTCATTTACACGCGACTGATGGCAATCATCACCCAGGGCACTTTGAAGAAGATGCGCGATGACATGTTCGATCGCATGGAATCCTTGCCCCTGAAGTTCTTCGATACGCACCCGCACGGCGCGGTGATGTCGACCTATACCAATGACACGGATGCACTGCGTCAGTTGATCGGTCAGTCAATCCCGACCTTGATCTCCTCGATCTTGACCATCCTTGCGCTGCTCGCAACTATGCTGAGCTACTCGGTGTGGCTGACACTTGTGGTCCTTTTGATGTCGGGAACAATGTTCGGCGTAACCAAGAAGATGGGCGGCGGCTCAGCGAAATTCATGGTTGCCCAGCAGCGCTCACTGGCCGACGAAGAAGGCTACATCGAAGAAATGATGGATGGCCAGAAGGTCATCAAGGTTTTCAACCACGAAGACGCCGTCAAGGAAGAGTTCCTCACATACAACCACCAGCTCTTCAACGATTCGCAGCGCGCTAACCAATTCGGCAATATGCTCATGCCGGCGCTGGGAAACATCGGAAATATTCTCTACGTCTTGGTTGCGCTCATCGGCGGTGTCATGATCGAGTTGCATGCCCCGAACCTTGGTTTTGCGGGTATGGGCACAATCACCGTCGGTATTGTCGTTTCCTTCCTAGGCATGGTGCGTAACTTTACGCAGACGCTGGGGCAGGCCTCGATGCAGGTCCCGATGATCGCGCTGGGTCTGGCCGGCGCCTCGCGAGTCTTCGCCCTCATGGAACAAGAGAGCGAAGAAGACGACGGTTACGTGACACTGGTCCGCGCACGCGTCGATGAAAACGGCGAGGTCCACCCCACTGAGGAACGCACGGGAGTGTGGGCATGGCGCCATCCCCACAGCGATGGAACGATCACCTACACGCGCCTGCGCGGCGAGCTGGTCATGGAAAATGTCGACTTCTCCTACGACGGGAAGAAGACGGTCCTGCACGATATCTCGCTATGGGCAACTCCCGGTCAGAAGATTGCCTTCGTTGGTGCGACGGGTGCGGGTAAGACGACTATCACCAACCTGATCAATCGTTTCTACGATATCGATGACGGCAAGATCCGCTTTGACGGAATCAATATCACCAAGATTCACAAGCCCGATCTGCGTCGCTCTTTGGGCGTTGTTCTTCAAGACGTGAAGCTCTTTACCGGAACGGTCATGGACAATATTCGCTTCGGCCGTTTGGACGCGAGTGATGAAGAGTGCATTGCTGCCGCGAAGCTCGCGAATGCGCATTCCTTCATCGAGCGCCTTCCCGATGGCTACCAGACCATGCTGAGTGGAAATGGTTCGAGCCTGTCGCAGGGCCAGGCCCAGCTGCTCTCTATTGCGCGCGCAGCTGTTGCCGATCCACCGGCGATGATCTTGGACGAGGCGACCTCTTCGATCGATACGCGTACCGAATCACTGGTCCAAAACGGCATGGATAACCTCATGGAAGGACGCACGGTGTTCGTCATTGCTCACCGCCTCTCCACGGTGCGCAATTCTGATGCCATTATGGTGTTGGATCACGGCCGTATTATTGAACGTGGAAGCCACGACGAACTGATTGCTCAAAAGGGCGTGTACTACCAGCTGTACACGGGAGCTTTTGAGCTCGAGTGAAATTCCCACGTGCGTGGGGGGATGTATGCAGATACGTGGAGAAGTTCATTGCGAGCCTTTTGGGGGAGAACTTCCCGAAGGCTTGCGTTGCCTGGGGATTCCCAGTGCGGCTGGCGTCTTGACTGCGGTAGCGACTGACGAGGCCGTGGCTGGGGCTACCCCTGCGCTCCTCGTGCCAGGTTTTACCGGTTCCAAAGAAGACTTCACTCCCTTTATGCCCTATTTGGCACAGCGCTCTCGCGCGGCGCTTGCATATTCGCAGCGAGGACAAGCTGATTCCGCGGCCCCGGTAGGCGTGAAAAATTATCGTTTGAGTGATTTTGTCGGTGACCTGATTGAGGTTGCTCGATCAATGGGCGCACAAGAGAATCCTGTGCACCTCTTGGGACACTCCTTCGGAGGTGTCATTGCACGACAGGCCGCTGTGAAAGCCCCTGAGCTTTTCCGTTCGCTGACGCTGTTTTCTACCGGCCCCAGGCCTCCCGAAGGAATGCGGTGGACTCCCTTACGACAGCGTCTGCTGTCTTCGACAACGGGGAAGAGACTTTCGGCTTGGTATATCTCGCAGTTCTTGAGTGAGGATCCCAGGGAAGAGCTCATTGCGCATCGATCACTGGTTACCAGCGAGGATTCGCTGATGGGAGCAGCCATTATTCTGGCCCGTTATCCGGATGTCTGTGTGCCCTTGCGTCAGAGTGGTCTTCCTGTGCTGATCACTCACGGGGTAGGAGATAGCGTTTGGCCAGAGCGAATGCATCGTCAAGAAGCTCAGGTTCTTGGAGCACGCTATGAGACTATTCCCGACGCGAAGCACAGCGCTCAATTGGAAAATCCTACTGTTTTGGCCGATGTCGTCACGCGCTTTTGGGAAGACGTCGAATCACCTGTGGACTAAATGCCGTGTGCCCCTTGGCAGCTTCCGCGGGAAGCCGCCAAGGGGCACACAACTATTCGCTTATTCTCAGTGGAACACTCGAGCAAGGAACTCTTGAGTCTGAGGCATCTTCGGGTTTCCGATGACTTCCTCCGGCGGTCCCTGTTCGACGATCTTTCCGCGCTCCAGGAAGACGACACGGTCGGCGACCTGACGGGCAAAGCCAATCTCGTGTGTGGCCATGAGGATTGTTGAACCGCCGTCCTTGACCTCGCGAACCAAGTCGAGCACTTCGCCGACCAGCATGGGGTCCAGTGCCGAGGTGATCTCGTCAAGAAGCAAAAGTTCGGGGTTCGTGGCGAGCGCGCGAACAATTGCCACGCGCTGCTGCTGACCGCCCGAAAGACGATCGGGGAACTCGCGGGCCTTTGAGGCAAGACCGATTCGCTCGAGCAGGCTCATTCCGCGCTCCGCTGCCTCTTCGGGGCTCCACCCGTGGACCTTGCGCGCTGCAAGGGTGACGTTGTCGATGACCGACATGTGAGGGAAGAGGTTGTAGTGCTGGAAGACGACACCGATCTGCGCGCGGATTTTATCCGCGTTGATGCTCGGATCGGTGATGTCTTGGCCAGAGAGGAAGATCTGTCCATCGTCAACGCGTTCCAAGAGGTTGGCGCAGCGAAGGAGGGTGGACTTACCGGAACCGGATGCGCCCAAGAGGACGACGACCTCGTGACGGCGCACGTCAAGGTCGAGGCCGCGCAACACGATATTGGATCCGAAGCGCTTGACGACGCCTCGGATGCTCAGAACGGTTTCATCTAAGGCCGCTTGCTCGGTGGTCTCGTTCGTGGCTGTTGTCTGGCTCATCAGACGGTTCCTCCCATCTGTTCGCGCTTACGCAGACGCGCGGTGTACCAATCGGAAAGACGAATGAAGGGGAAGGACAAGATGATGAAGAAGATACCTGCAACCACGTAGGAGGTGAAGTTGTAGGTAGTTGCCTGCTGGAGCTGAGCGGCTCGGATGGCATCCGTTGCGCCCAGGACCGAGATCAGGCCCACGTCTTTTTGCATCGAAATGAAGTCGTTCATCAGTGCCGGGGTCACCTTGCGGACCGCCTGGGGAACAATGATGTGACGCATGGTCTGACCGTGGGTGAGGCCAAGAGAACGTGCTGCATAGCGCTGCGAGGGGTGGACGGATTCAAGACCCGCGCGCAGAACCTCAGAAACATACGAGGTGTAGGTGATGATGAGCGCGACAGTTCCCAAGAGCGTGACGTCGATACGCCTCGTGGGGTTGAGCGCCGGGATACCGAAGCCGATCAAGTACAAGACGACGATGAAGGGGATTCCGCGGAAAATATCGGTGTAGGCGGCCGCGAGGAAACGCAGCGGGAAGAACACCGGTCCAGCCAAGGTGCGGGTAGCAGCCAGGAGGGTTGCGAAGATTGCCACGCCGGTTGCTGCCACCAGCAGCATGCGGATATTCAGCCACATGCCAGAGAGCACAGCAGGGATGGCCTGACGTGCGTACTCCCAGTTAAAGAAGGTTTCCTGAGTGGTCTTCCATCCGGGAGAGGAAGCGAGGACCGCAACAATGATGGCGGCGATAATCAGGGTGGAAATCGCAGAAATAAAAAGTGAACGAGTGGTGCGTTTACGTCGATAACGACGGCGCTGCTCTTCGACCGCAGAGACTGGGAATTCAGCCATTGGGTCATCTGAACGAGAGTGATTGAGCACGGGGTCCTCTAAATGGATAACGAGTGCGCGGGGCAATCAGCGGAAGGATAAATGAAAATTCTCCGGCTTGGGGAAGACCCCAAGCCGGAGAAGAAGAATCACTGCTCGAAGATCGGAGCTGACGCGGCATCCGCCAGCCACTTCTTCTGGAGTTCGGCCAGAGTGCCGTTGTCACGCAGCTTGTCGACAGCCTTGGTGACTGCAGGGGTCAGCGCGCTTCCCTTGGGCAGCAGCAGGCCGAAGCTATTGCCGTCCTCGTTTGCGGTGAACTGACCGACGACCGTGCCGTTGTCAACCTGAGTTGCGATCACGTTGAATGCGGTGGGCAGATCGACGACGATCGCGTCAACCTGTCCGCCCTTGAGGGCCTGGACAACATCGGCGGAGCCGTTGAAGACCAGGGGATCAACGCTGGGCTTGAGCTTGTTCATCACGTAGTTCTGGGAAGTAGTACCGGCCTGGACGCCGAACTTGAGCTTCTTCAGATCGTTGATGCTCTTTGCTTCAGCAGCGGGAGTGCCCTTAACGGCAACAACCGCTTCAGAGGTCGTGTAGTAGGGGCTGGAGAAGTCCACAGCCTGCTTACGCGCATCGGTGATGGAGAACTGCTGGATGTTGAAGTCCCAGTCCTTGGCGCCGGGTGCGATTGCCGAATCGAAGGTGGTGCGCTTCCACACGACCTGATCCTTGGAGAAACCGAGCTCGCTGGCGACGGCGTAGGCAACTGCGGCCTCGTAGCCTTCACCGGATTCGGGGTTGTCGTTGAGGACCCAGGGGGTGTAGGCCGGGTCGCCGGTGGCGATGGTCAGCTTGCCCTTGGTGACGGTGGGAAGTGCTTCGCCGGTTGCGTTAGCGTCGGCGGTTGCGGAAGTGGTGCTGTTTGAAGTGGTCCCGCCCGCGCACGCGCTCAGGGCCATGACGGTGGTTGCTGCGATTGCGACGAGTGCGGACTTACGGAAACGGATCTTGGGACGAACCACGTGTGCTCCCTAAGGAAATATTGGGACAATTTTGTTGTGAGTGCCTGTCAACCGAAGGGTGAAGCACCGACGCTATAAGGCTAAATGCAATTGCGTCCGGGTGGGAAGCGATAGTGCAGATGGTGAGATTTGGTAAAAATCACTCTGGGATGCGGGTTAGACTATATCTAATACCCGAGGGCAGACCCGATGATTGGATCTGCCCTCTGATTTATTTGACGCTAATGGTCACTTGCCAAGCTTGTCTTTGATGTCTGAAACGACGTCCTCGGCCTTATCCTTCGCTGCCTCGACGGCGTCTTCTGCCTTGTCCTTGAGATCTTCGGCCTTGTCCTTTACGGCTTCCAAGCCCTCTTCGGCCTGCTTCTTGATATTTTCCAGATCCACGGCGGGCTCCTTCAATAGTGGTGTTTCCAGTGATTACTGGAACGTTCTCTCAGCCTAGGGCACAGCGGTGTTCTTGTCGATAGATTCAATCTTTAAAGGAGGCGCGGGTGACACGTTAAGAAATACCATCGATAAAGAAGGGGGAGTCGATGCACTCGTGTGCGAACTGGTGTGTTTCTTCTCCTTCCTTCCCCCCAAGTGCGGGCGGTCCGTCGAGAATGAGGATTGCGAGGCCGTGGATGTAGGCCCAAAGCGTTGCTTCTGCGCGTGGATCCTCGCTCCCGTAGGCAATTTTTGCGAGGCCATGGAGCTGGGAGCGCGCTGCCTTGCTGGCCTGGACAAGCTCGGGGTGTGAATTGGGATCGTACATGTCAGAGCGGAACATGATGCGAAAAACCCCTGGATTTTTAAGCGCGAAAGTCAGATATGCGTGTCCGGCCGCACGTGTCGTCTCCTGGGCGCTTGCGTTGGCGCTGGCACGAAGTGCTTCGCTGAGCGATTTTTCCAAGGCGAGGAATCCCTCTGTGATCAGCGCTGCAAGGATCCCTTCTCGGCTTTTGAAGTGGTGGTAGGGAGCCTGGTGTGTGCATCCGGCTCGCCTCGAGACCTCGCGCATGGATAGGGAAGCGGGTCCTCCTTCATTGAGGAGTTCTCCGCTGATAGTGAGGATCGTTTCGCGTAGGCCGGGGGCTTCGCTTGAGCGTGTCATGGCATCAGTATAGGGGAAATAGGCTGTTACTACTTGACAGTGTCTAGGGGTGCATGATCCTATTACTAGACACTGTCAAGTAGTAGGGGTGTGTATGTACGACGCAATTGTCATCGGTTCAGGAATCGGTTCACTGACAACCGCAGGACTACTCGCAGGAGTAGCGAAAAAGCGGGTACTCGTCCTCGAAAAACACTCCACACCAGGGGGACTCACCCACGCATTTCGACGCCAAGGCGCAAGCTGGGACGTGGGATTGCACTACGTCGGCGACATGGCCCCGGGGACTCGGCCTCGTCAAATCATTGATTACCTCACGGGCGGGAAACTGTCGTGGACGCAGATGCCCGATAGCTACGACCGCTTTTGTCTCCCAAAGCTCGGAGTGAATCTCGATGTCCCCTCGGATGCCGGTGTCTATCGCCAGCGACTCGAGGCACTCTTTCCGAAGGAGAAACGAGCGCTGAAGCGCTATTTCAAAGGCGTCGCGCGGGCTTACTCCTGGATGACGCTCAACTATGTTCGTCAGCTTGTCCCGCAACAGGTGGCTCCTCTGATTGGCTTGGCGCAGAAGGTGCACACCTCCCTCGCATGTGAGACGACCGCGCACTATATGAAGCGCCTCTTTCATAATCCCGCGTTGAGAACACTCCTGACGACGCACTGGGGGGACTACGGAGTCGAACCCGAGCGCAGTGCTTTTGTCGCCCACGCTATGATCGTCGGCCACTACATGAATGGAGAGTGGTTTCCACAGGGAGGAAGCGGGCAGATCTCGCGAATGATCGAAGAAAAGATACGCGCTAATGGGGGAGAAATTCGCATCGCGCAAAGCGTCGAAGAAATTCTTGTCCAAAACGGTCGGGCGGTCGGAGTTCGCGTCACAGATACTTCTGGGGCGCAGCCCGTGACTTATGAAGAACACGCATCGATCATTGTTTCGGGAGCTGGAGCAAGCGAAACGTATAACCGTCTACTTCCCACGCAGGGAAGCATTGGAAAACTCACGGAAGCGATACGCAAAGCGATCGCGCGCATGGGACAAGGAGGAAGCGCCGTCATTATCTACCTCACCCTTGACCACTATCCCGAAGGAATCGACGGCTCCAACATCTGGATCAATGAGGGTGATGGATCGCAGACTCCCGCGGAGTTAACCACTTCCCTGCTCAAGGGCACCCCGCAAACGGCATTCGTTTCCTTCCCGGGACTCAAAGCAGGCGACCAGCACGCCACCGCAGAAATTGTCTCTTTCGTTGAAGCCGGTGCTTTTCGTACGTGGGAGGGCACAATGAAAGGGAATCGAGGAAGTGACTACGACTTGCTCAAATCAACAATGGCAAGGGGATTGATCGCACTCGTTGACCGCACTCTTCCGGGCTTTGCGCACTCTGTTCGCTACGAAGAAGTAGCGACGCCTCTGAGTATTGAGCACTACACCTCTCATTCACAGGGATGCTTCTACGGCCTTCCTCTAACCCCGCAACGACTTAATGCGGGACTGACCACACCAGAAACGCCAATCCCAGGGCTCTTCCTAACAGGACAAGACGCGGGATTTCCCGGAATTGTCGGGGCCACAATGGCGGGGTGGACAAGCGCATGTCGAATCCTCGGGCCAAAAGGCTATCTGCAGATCAATCAGAGCCTGAGCCGCGACCCCGGGAGTGCATGTGAAACCTCAGATCCAGAACCAACGCAGGACCCATCCCACAGCGCACCACGCATGCGCGCTCAGGTCGTCCATGCGGACTGGCTAAGCCCCCATATCAGAGAAATCGTCCTGAAGCTCCCGCGTTCACAGCAGTGGACACCCGGCCAGTACGCACTCATTCGAGTTGCTCCCTTTGAGTGGCGGCCATATTCCTTGGCAAGCGCGTCTGGAGAAACCGCCCGTTTCCTCATCGATGTGAGAACGAAGGGGAAGGGAGCAGCCTTCGCGGACGGCCTGGAGCTTGGAGACAAGGTTGAACTCCAACTCCCATTGGGTAACTTCGAAATTCACAGCGAAGAAGCCGAAAACGAGGAGACTCCCAGCCGCCGCAGGGTTTTCATCGCAACGGGAAGCGGGATTGCGCCATTTTGTGCTGCTTTTGAGGAGGGGGTCCGCGCTGACGACGTGTTGCTCTTTGGATGCGCAAGGGCGGATGAGGATCTGACGCTACGACTTGAAACACCGATCCCTCCCATCATCCGCTGCATAACACGCGAATCAAGCGATGCCGCATTCAAGGGCCGCGTCACGGACTATCTACGCATGACAGGTATCGATCCACACACGGATTACTACGTGTGCGGCTCACCAGCCATGGTCGCCGATGTGCGTCGCGTCATCCGAAGCGGAGGGGGACACGTCTACTGTGAATCCTTTTAGACGCGCGAATCTCTTATTCGCCCGCCGAAGCCAATCTCCAATCCTCGAAAGAGAACTCTGGCGAGACAACGCAGGTGGCCAGCGCCGCTTGGCCTCGAGCAAAAGTACGCTGCCACGAACCGGCGGGGACAAGGAATTGCACGGGGTTCGAAGGCTCAGTAGGAGAGAGTTCCTCTTCCTCAGCTGCCGGCGATCCTAAGATCACGATCTGCGGCTCGGAACTTGGAGCCTCGCCATCTCCGCCGAGGTGAATCTCCAAGGCTCCCGGCCCCGACCAGATCCATAGCTCATCGGAGTGCACCAGATGCCAAGCAGCTTCCTCGTCGCGATCGAGCACAAAGAGGATTGCCGAGGCCGTGGCACGCTGGCCGCGAGGGGTTTCCACATGCGTGGGTGCGGTCCAGGTGCGACGGAAGTGGCCGCCCTCGGGGTGGGGAGCAAGATCAAGTTGCTTCACAAGCGTGGAAGCAAGTGGGCTGAGAGTAGTCATTGTGCCTCTCCTTCAAAGAAGTCGCTGAAACGGGGATCAACCCAGCGAAGGTTTCCGTCGATAACCGTTGCAATCTGGCGAGAAGCACCGGTTTGGACGAGCTCTTCGATGGTGTCGACAATCGTCGTTACGGGCACATCGAAAAACACCATGTCTGCGACCGCACCGGACTGAAGCTGCCCGACACGCTGCGGGCCAGTCGACAATCCCAGTGCGACAGCCCCACCCAAAGTGGCGGTGTGGAGCAGACGACGAGCCAAGTCGCCTTCCCCATAACCCTGAGCGCGAGCGATCTTATACAAGAGCGCAACGTCTTCCATGACGTCAAGGCTGGGAGAAGACGACAGAGAGTCCGTCCCAACGGCCAGCAAATTGCCCTCATTCAGGTAGGCGGCAACAGGGGGAGCATCCAAGCCAATGACACGGTTTGAGCGCGGACACAAAGCAACAGCAGTATTGCGAGAACGCAGGCGACGCCGGTCATCTGCGGTCATGTACACGCCGTGGGCAACGTGGCAATCAGGACCCAAAACCCCCAGCTGATCAACGAATTGTGTCGCCGAGAAGCCTCCGCCCAAGGAACGCATCTCGGTGAAGGAAGTCGAGGCCCCACTGCGCCACAAATCGTCCAATTGAGCGGTCCGGCCCTCTTTCCACTCGGCCTCGGAATGGGATTCACCCAAGTGGATATGCAGGCGAAGGTTACGCCGACGCGCAAGGTCGGGAAGATCCAAAAGCGGTTCCGCGTCCAAGGAATACGGCGCATGCGGGGAAATACCGATCTGCGGGGGAGTGGGCATCGCGTCCAAGGAAGCATTGACGCTTGCCGGACCACGAGCCGCCCAATCCTCGTTCGACCACCCCATGACTTCCCAGTAGGCGACACCGTGCAAGCCGAGGTCGTGGAGTGCACTCGCGGCCTCGGGATCGGTGACAACGTCGGCGGCGCTGGTTGTTCCGTAACGGATCGATAGGCGAGCACCACGCGCCGCCTCGGCGCTCCAATCGAACTCTGTGTGGTCATAGACCGCGTCGAAAGCCTGCGCCCACGAGGGGAAACCCGTGTAGCGCCTCGCGCCGACCTGCGCCATTCCCGTGTACTGCAGGTGGGTGTGCGCATTGACGAGGCCGGGCATGAGTACCCCGTCTACGTGGTGTTCGACGAAGGGACATCCCGCCTGTTCAAGGGCGTGGATCACCCAATCGCGAGAACCTACGTGTTCGATTCGCCCACCGGAAACTGCAATAGCACCGTCCAAGACGGATGGAGCGGTGATCGGAATGACGAGTCCGGCTGAGTAGACCTCGACGACGTCGGAATGCGGACGGGGGTTTTGGATCTCTGCGTCATCCTGGGAAAGCGTCGAAGTCATGGAACTATTGTGCATTGCTTGTTCCACGAAGTGCATCAAGCGCAGCCCGAGATACCGCATCATCAGCTTGGTGAGGAAGATTATGAAGCCCAGGTCCGAGTTCGTCTCCGTGCGTTAGTAGCTCAGTGAGCGCCGCGACTTGGACTCCGAAACTCATGTCCATGATCTCGATGGGGTTCCCTTCACCGGCTGTGTAGTTGATGCCTTCGCCCTTTTCCAGGAGGCGTAGGGACTTTCCCGTGGGATCGGCCAGCCTTTGCACATGTGGGTCGCCGGCCTCGCTCAAAGTCCACCCCGCCGCCAATGCCGCTTCGATCTCAACCTCACCGACCACGCCTCCCGCAACGGTGACAATAGCGTTTTCGGGGAGAGCCTCAAGAGCGCCAAGGGGAATGGTTGAAGGCTCACCCGTCGCGGAAATCAACATACCCGCGCGAGCGGCAACCTCAGACAGCGAAGCGACAGTGAAACCATCCATGCGTGCTTGGAGAGCGCGAACCGGGTCAAGTTCTACGACACTGACCTTTCCTCCCAGTGCGCGGCCAAAGCGAGCACACCCCTTGCCGACGTCTCCATAACCAATCACTCCGATCGTCATTCCAGGGATGGGGGCCCCAATCCCTGCAGGATCGATGATGTCAAGGATCGTTGTCCAACAGGATTGGCCCGTGCCGTAGGCGTTATCGAAGAGAGTCTTGGAACGTGCGTCATTGCTGGCAATCACGGGAACGCGCAGGGGGAAATGACGCAGCGGACGCAATCCCGAGGTCGTTTCCTCGGCGGCGCCGCGCAAGGCGGAAAGCGCTGTGGGAGCGCGATTCGGATCGTGAGCCATGCGAATGAGATGCGAACCGTCATCCAGCAGATACTCGTTATCTTCAGCGAGGAACTCGCTGGCCAGCACCTCCTCCTCTTCGGGGCTTGCTTGGGAGTTAGCGAAGACCTTTAGACCCGCACGGCGCAGTTCGTCGGCAACGTCATCGCGGGTCTCGCTTGCGTGCCCAAAGACGCTCACCTCAGCACCGGCCTCGGAAAGCATTAGAGCAAGGGCTGCGGTCTTGGGCTCCAAAACCAGGGCGAGGCCGATGCGGCGACCCGGGAGGAGGTGGGCAATGCGGCCCACCGCGGCCTCGGTGACGGGCATGAGCGAACGGGCCCACGCAATGCGCTCGGGATCCTCGGGGCCAGGCAAAAGGGAAGTATCGGGCGCGTAAACTCCTTGGAAGCTGCCACCGGGAGCGAGGACGGTGATTGCACCCGGGCGCGGAAATGCCCCCTCATCCAGGTCGAAGATTACGTCGAGGCCGGTGGGAGTCGAGGGGGCGGCCTCGGAACGATCAGAGGTAATGACCTGGGCGCCGAAAGCCTCAAGAAGAGAAGCGAGCTCAGAATCTGAAGTGACGAAACGTCGTCCGGCGATCAACATATTTGTTGCGCGGGCATAGGCCCGCAGAAGCACTTGCGCATGGGTCATATCCATCAACCTAGCAGATTGACTATTCCAGCTGATGGCGGGGCCAGGGGTGTCCCTGGCAGTTTTCTTTGAGATGGCAATGGGATAGTGTGGGCAGACATCGTTGGCGCTCAAAGGTCGAGAGGAGACGGTCGATGCAGAAAACGAAAGAAGCAGATCAACCCAAGACACATCCATCTTCGGGCAGCGTGATTTCAATGTCCGGCGTCATCTCTGCCGTATGCGCAGCGCTGATGCTCGTGATGTTTCTACTGGCCTTCTTCAGTGAAATTGTTGGCCGTGGGTGGGCCACCCGTCTCTTCGTGGAGGGATTTGCGGTCTATGAGCTTCCCTTGGGACTCGTCGCGTTTTTCGTGGGGCTATATGCCCTGACCGCCTCGCGAGCGCGCGGTACGCGCCTGTGGAGTTTGGGCGGATATGCCATCGCTGCGGTCATTCTTATTGTGCTCGTGAACCTGATGCTTGCGGGCGAGGAACTCTTTGATCGCCTCATGGACATCTACATCTTCTACCTGTGACTTCAGCGAGAGTAAAAACTATGGTCAGCGATCCCTCATCCTATGCCGGTGCCCAGATCCGTCTTGTTGCCGTCGACATGGATGGAACACTCCTCGACGATGAGAAGAACTTTCCTCCCGGATTAGACGGGATTCTTGACCAGTTGGAGGAACGCGGAATTGTCTTCGTTCCTGCGTCAGGTCGGCAAATTTGGACTCTGATCAATATGTTCCCCGGTCGCGCTGGGATGACTTTTATCGGCGAAAATGGCGCGATCGTTATGCGCGACGGACGTGAAATCTCTTCGGCGCCGCTTGACCTTGGGACGGTACGCCGGTGTGTCGAGTTGGTCCGTCAATACGCATTGCCGAGGCCGGGCGCGACGGCCGCACGCGAGGACGCCGGGGAGGGCGCACCTGAGGGGAGCCTACGAGAGAACTTCGACGGTGGCCTCGTCGTATGCGGGAAGGAATCGGCGTATATCGAGCGTAGTGATGAGCCGTTCTTGCATGTGGTCACTCCGTACTACGCGCGAACTCAGGTTGTTGAAGACCTGCTTGAGGTACTTGATGAGATTGAACGCGGTGAATTGGACGATGCGATCATCAAGCTTACCTTGCACAGTGCAGGAGATGTGAAGGCCCTGGCTGAACGAACTTTGGGAACATTCAAGCAGAGTTATCAATTCGCGCTCTCTGGTGATAACTGGGCGGATTTGCAGATGCGTGGAGTCGATAAGGGCCAAGCTGTCAGCGAGCTGCAGAAGTATCTTGTGGTCTCACCTGCACAAACCGCAGTATTTGGAGATGCGGGAAACGACCTTGGGATGATGTCGCACGCTGAGTTCTCCTTCGCGATGGCGAATGCGTCCCCCGATATCCTTGCCGCTGCTCGCTTTGTTGCGCCTTCGAATAACGAGGCCGGGGTTGTGCAGGTACTGCGGGCTCTTCTTGCTGAATAAAGCTTTGCGTAGGTGCCCGGCCTCCTATAGTCTCAATCCCCGGAATACTTATTCGCGAGGAGGACATTGTGAGCATGTCGGGTGACCGGGCCAAGGAAGCAATCCCTATCAGGAGCAGCCGCAGAGCACAGTGCCGGTCCAAGGAGCAGCAATGCCGCAGCCGGCTGGCCAATACGTGGGTGCACCTCTGGTCCAAGGTGAAGCCAAGCTGAAGCGTTCGCCGCTCATTCTTGGTTTTGTCGGCTGGGTGCTTGTCGCGTGCTCGTTCTTGCTGCCCTACCTCCTCATTCGAGACGCAATTAAGAGTGGACACCCCGAAGGCGCCGGCTGGGTGTGGATCCTCTTTTTGATGATGTGGATCGGTCTTGTTGCGCCGGTCAAGATTTTCGGCGTGGTTTTGGCCATGCCGAGTGCTGCAGTCCCTGTGTCGGAGAAACAGCGCAAGCTCAACACGTGGGGAATCGCTTTGAATGTGAGCCCCTGGGTGCTTGGGATTCTTGGGTTTGTGGGAGCGTCGTTCTACGCGTTCGGCGTGTAGTGGTACGCCGCAAGATCAAGGGTTTCCCGTATCGGAAGGCTTGATAAAAACTGTTGGGGGGTCGCGACGCAATGCGTCGCGACCCCCCAAAGCATGAAGCCTATTGGAGGCCTTCTGTCTTACTCGGCAGAAGCTTCCTGATCGGCGGAGTAGTCTTCAACTTCCAGGTCTGCCCAGTAGTCCTCGGCCCAGGGATCTTCGATCGGCTGGCTGCGCTTCCACAGGACGTAGCCTGCGCCGGCTGCTGCTGCGGCAACAGCGGTGAAGCACAGGGCGCGCAGAAGACGGCACTTCTTGCAGGACCTCTTGCGAGCCGGAGTCGTCAGGGCCTTTGCAGATGCCGAGCGTGCGGCGCGTGCACGTTCGCCAAGATCGCCTTCGCTGGACAGTGCAGCAGCGGACTCGGTCACTGCACGGTTGAGGCGAGGCAGGTAATCGTCGACGACATGACCGTGAATATCGGATAGGAAGGGCTGTGCGCGATCAGCGACGGCCTGTGCGCGATCAGTTGCGGACTCGACGAGGGGAGTGGCGCGCTCGATTGCGCTTGCCAGTGCAGCCTGTGCACGGGGAGCTGCCCAATCCAGTCCCTGTTCTGCCAGATCGGCGGCGCGCACGGCAATGCGGCCCGCGTGCACTGCTGCTGCGTCACGGAGCTGCAGGCTCTGAGCCTTGAGCTTTTCGGTGTCGATGTTCGGGGTCCTAGCCATGATGTCTCCGAATCTGTCTAAGAGAGTTGCGTTCGTTTTTGAACGTATGTGACCCCTCTATTGTGCACTCTTCCTCCTTCGCATGCAGCGTAATTGCGGGAATACTCGGCAAAATCCCGTGCCGATTTCACGTGAATCTGGAACGATGGAGACATGGAAGCAACAATTCATACCAATATGGGCGATATTCGACTCGAACTTTTCCCCGAGCAGGCGCCCAACACAGTCAAGAACTTCACCTCCCTTGCGAAGGGCGAGCGCGAATGGACCGATCCTTCGACCGGCCAGCAGACCTCCCGTCCGCTGTATGACGGCACGATCTTCCACCGCGTGATCGACGGCTTCATGATTCAGGGCGGTGACCCGCTGGGCACCGGTACAGGCGGCCCCGGATACCAGTTCAATGACGAAATCCACCCCGACCTGAACTTCGACAAGCCCTACCTGCTGGCCATGGCCAACGCGGGCAAGCGCATGGGCAAGGGCACCAACGGCTCCCAGTTCTTCATCACCGTAGCCCCGACCCCGTGGCTGCTGGGCAACCACACGATCTTCGGTGAAGTGATCGACGACGAATCCAAGCGCGTTGTTGACGCGATTGCCACGACCCGCACTGGTCGCGGTGACCGTCCGGTTGAAGATGTCGTGATCTCCTCGATCGATATCGTCGACTGACGCTAAGGAAACTATGTCTCAGCCTCTCTATGGGCGGCGTTCGGATCCCTACGCCGCACCTGAATGCCCGCGCCACCCGGGTGTGCGCAGCGTCGACTATTGCAAACGCTGTAATCGACCGATGTGCGCCCAGTGTGTTGTCCCCACGGAAGTTCGTTCGATCTGTGTGGATTGCGCGGGCAGAGGCCGAGGCAACTTCTTTGGTCGTTCCCGAGCGGCTCGGCCTCGTCAGGTCGGGAATGTACGGATCGGCGCTGAGACTCCGCTGATCACCTACGCGACCATTATTCTGTGTATCGGTCTGTGGCTCGGGGACTTTGTGAGCAACCACGTTGTCACGCGATACTTGGGTTTCACTCCTCTTTACGGGCTTATTCAGCCGTGGCGTATTTTGACGACCGCATATCTGCATCTCAATCTCACCCACCTGGCCTTCAACATGATCTCGCTCTATGCCGTTGGGCGAGCGCTGGAACCCCTCTTGGGGCGGGCCCGTTTCTTTGCCCTGTACCTGATCAGTGCTCTTGGCGGCTCGATCGGTGTTCTTGGCTGGGCGCTTATTGATACCTCCACGATGAATACCGTGACCGTAGGTGCTTCGGGTGCGATATTTGGCCTCTTCGGTGCGGTTTTCGTCCTTCAACGCGCGGCGGGTATTGATGGACGTGCAATCGCCGGGCTCCTTGCCGTCAACCTCCTCTACGGTTTCATCGTTTCGGGTATTTCTTGGCAGGCGCATATTGGCGGCCTTATTGCGGGAATGCTGTGTGCGTGGGCGTTGCTCCTTCTGGGCCGGCCGCGCGCAGGAATGACCGCGAAGAAGCAAGGAGTACGCACAGCTATTGGCGTTGCTGGAATGTTCGCCGCCGAGATCGTCATCCTTGTTGTCACCTACATGGTGCTCATCGGAATTTAGGACCCGCAATGCTAGATATGTGGAATCCGTGGGAGATCTACGACCGTTTGATCGAACAGATCGATCCTTCCGTGCGTGTGAGTGCGTGCGGGCGCGCAGGCAAGTGGGCCTTCGTTGAGAATTCCGAGGCCGGAGCCGGGATGGCTTTCCATATGCCCGTTGAGTCTGTGCCGCGTTCCCTTCCCGAAGACGTCACGGGGCTGAGTTTGCGCGAGGTTGCAGCTTTCGCGAAGAGTTGGAACTTTGCCGAGGCCGCGGTCGGCATGGCTGCGCTCAACTCGTGGTATGCCCTTCCATCCCGTGCTGAAGCTGCCGGATTCGCGCGTTGCCAGGTCAATAACTGGCAGAACCTTTTTGATCCGTGGGCGAAGGAAACCGCAGGCAAGAGGGTTGTGGTCATCGGCCATTTTCCCTTCGCTCCAGCCGCCCTTCCCGCGGTCAGTGAATTGATCGTTCTCGAGCGCAATACTCTCCCCGGTGACTTGCCGGATTCAGCCGCCGAGTATGTTCTGCCGACGTGTGATTACGTGTTTATTACGGGTTCTGCTTTCGTCAACAAGACCATGCCGCGCCTTCTTGAACTTTCCCGAGGCGCGCGCACGATCATCGTTGGTCCCTCCTCTCCTGCGGCACCGATGCTTGCGGAGTATGGCGTGGATACTTTGACAACCTTCTCGGTAACTGATGTCGCTTCCTTCCAACCGGCACTGAGTGGCCACTTGCTTGGAGGCATGTACGAGGCCGGAAGGCGTATCGAGTTTCACGCTCACTAGCAGCGCGGCATAGTCACAGCGTCGATTTACTCGAAGGGAAAAGCCCATTTCAGGGCTATTTTCTTACCCCTTCCCCACGTTCCTGAATGATTGCTGTGTGCCTGGTGTGAACTAGCTGTTGTTTAGTTTTGAGGGTGTGGATAACGTGTGGATACTGCAGCGAATGGGCTTTGGAAGCTGAAAGTCAAGGAAAAATCACATTTTTCGTAATCTGTGCAGTAGATTCTAGATTTTCGTTGATATTTCGCGGTTTTCGGGTTTCAATACACAATTCATCCAATCGAATTCATACGTAAATCTGGGAATCGAAGCTGGGTAATTACACACATGAGATTTATCCCCAGCTGTGGATTTGCCTGTGGATAGAGTGTGGGCGTGTGTGGATTATCCCGCGAGTATGTGGATAGCGTGTGAAATGCATACAAAGCTGGGGGGTGTTCGCGTGCGAACACCCCCCAGCAGGAGTTTTACCAGATCAGCGCTTAGCGCCAGCGCATTGTCATCAAGAAGCCGATGAACGCGATGCCACCACCCACTGCGAGGTTCCATTGGCCCAGCTGCGGGATCGGGTAGGCGGCGCTCGAAATGTAGAAGACAACGATCCACAACAGGCCCACAATCATGAGCGTCGTGAACAACGGAGCCCACCACACGGGAGAGAGCGGAATACCATCGGTCCAGGCGTGAATCTCAGACTCGGACTCAGCGGCTGCACGCTTCGCAGCCTTCGCACGCTTGTCGCGCTTTGCCTTATCGCGCTTGCCAGCCTTGCCGCGCTTCTCGCGCTTCGAGCGCTCATCCTTCTCGCTGGTTTCGCGCTTGCGATCCTCGCGCCTTGACTCTTCTGCCTGAGTCTCTTCGGACTGCGACTTCGTGTCCTTCTCGCTCTCGCTCTTCTTCGGCTCAGCCACGATTATCCTTTCTTGCGGCAGGTATTCGGGAGCTACTCCCGGGTAACGCCGCGACAGGCGGCCTCCCTCTAGCCTAGCTGGACTGGGCCAAACATCAAAAGCAACTGGGCGTATATACCCCAAACAGGGGATACTAGAACTACACTGCCCGGGCTCTATGAAAGCCTGCTCGCAACCAGGAGACGATGTGAAACTATTTGGACGACCGCTTAAGCGTCCGCGGGGGCGCACCCTGCGTTCGGCGGCCTCGGTTCTCCTCGTCACCACGGCCTCGGGAATCCTCTTCGTCGCAAGCGCGCACTCCAACTCGGAAACCCGCTCGCAAACCCACGTTGACCTCGCCGGCCTCGTCGGACACCGCCAAAACGAAGTGAAGGAACTCCAAGACTCCGTTGCCTCGCTGAAGGACCAGATTGCCGGCCATGTCCCCACCACAAACCAACAGGGTTCGGACACCGTCGATGAACTATCCAAGCACCCCGTTTCTGGCCCGGGCATCACCGTAACGCTCTCCGACGCCCCAACCGATACAGTTCCCGATAACGTCAACCCGAACGACCTCGTGATCCACCAGCAAGACATCGATGATGTCATGAACGCCATGTGGGAGGGCGGCGCCGAGGCAATGACAGTACAGGGAGTACGCATCGCGCCGCGGACCGTCGTTCGATGCATCGGAAACGTCATCCTTGTCGGCGGCACATCGTACTCGCCGCCCTATAAGATCTCGGCCATCGGAAATGTGAATCAGCTCCGAAATTCGGTCGAAACGAATCCTCGAGTCGTCAATTACCAACGTTATGTGGCACGCTACGGATTGGGCTGGGATCTGAAAACTTCAGATAACCTCGAGTTTCCGGCGTCCGCCCAAGATCTATCCCTTCGATACGCACAGGTGGTGAAAGAGAATGGCTGAACACGTAGAAGAACCGGCAGCCCCCCGCCGATCGCGCGCCACCTTCCTCTCGGTCATCGGCGAGCTCCTCATTACGATTGCCGTCATTTTGGGGTTATTTGCCGTGTGGCAGTTGTACTGGACCAGCTACAAGGTAGAAGGCCCGCGCGCGCAGGCCGTTGCTGACTTCTCAAATCAGCACCCCTCAAAGCGCACACTCGGCGAGCGCCACACCGAGGACCCGCCGGAGTTTACCCAGACCCCCGCGATCGACGAACTCTACGGCGTCATCCACGTTCCCTCATGGAATTGGATGAAAATCCCCTTGGGTGAGGGCACAACCGGGACGATCATCAATCAGGGCTGGGCCGGTCACTACAAGGACACCGCGCAGCCCGGGCAACTTGGAAACTTCTCTGTTGCCGCACACCGTCGTTCCTACGGTAACTCCTTCCGTTTCATCGATCTGCTCAAGCAAAACGACAAGGTCGTTGTCGAAACGAATGACCTTTACTTGGTCTACACCTACCAGTCCAACGAGATCGTTCCCGCAAGCGACGAAACGAATATCCGCGTCATCGCACCAGTACCGGGTGACCTGACCTTCTCGAAGCAGCCGACTGAGCGTCTGATGACCATGACGACCTGCAACCCCGAATACGGAAATTCCGAACGATTCATCGTCCACCTCAAGCTTGAATCGTGGACCCCGAAGAACACGGGTGTCCCCGCCGAATTGCTTGACGAGCCCGTGGAGTAAGGAAGGAAAAAACATGTACGGATGGTTCTTCCGCCACCTTCCGGGACCCACGTGGTTCCGCGTCTTCTTGTGCCTGGTCATCGCTGCCTTCGCAGTCGCAGTGCTTTTCGCCTACGTTTTCCCGTGGGCAGAGCGTTTCTTTGGCCTGGGTGGTGCCTCGGTCTGATTGACGAGGCCGTGCTCGCTTTGAGTGGGTACCGCCGTTAAGTTACTGAATATAGGTGTTGGGGGCTTGGCAGTGCCAAGCCCCCAACACTATGTGAGTTTTACGTTCCGCCTCAGTGACTCGACGCGCTGGGCGATGCCGAGCCGTTGGCCCCCTGCGAGACGTACAGGGTGATGGAACTACCCTGGCGCACCGAGGAACCTTCGCTAGGCGTCACGCCGGTGACGGTACCGGCAGCAGCATTACGATCGGGCATCTGAATGATGGTGACGCGCAAGCCCAGAGCTTCCAGCGACGAGGCCACGGTCGTGTAGTTCTGTCCCGTCAAGCTATCGGGAACGATGACGTTGCCCGATGCAATGTTGAGCGAGATCGTGTCTCCACGCTTCACCTCGGAGCCAACCGCCGGCGAAGTGGACACGACGCGGCCCTGCGACGCCCCGGCCTCGTCAACGGTGTTGACGTTGCCAACGGACAAACCGGCCTGGGTCAGGGTATTGCGCGCCTGATCCTGGCTCATACCCGTGACATCGGGGACCGTGACCTTCTGAGAACCGGAAGAAACATAACCGATGATGGTCGAACCAGCGCGGACCTTTGAACCAGCAGAAGGACTGACGCGTGCAATCTTGCCGCTTTCGACGTTATCTGAAGCTTCCTTCTGATCAGACAGAGTCCACTTCAAACCAAGCGCCTCGACGGTCTGCTGGGCTTGAGCGGGGCTCATACCGACAAGATTATCGGGGAGCGTAATCGAAGCGGGACCGGAAGAAATCGTTGCAATCACGCGAGAACCGGGCTTAGCGGCCGTACCCGCAGCCGGATCCGTCGACACGACAGAACCCGCGGGGATCGTATCGGAGGAAACCTGCTCCTCGGCGACCGCCCACTCAAAGCCCTTGCTCTTGATAGTCTGCATCGCCTCGGCCTGAGACTGACCGACAACGTTGGGAACCTCGGACGTGGAATCCTCGCGAGAATGCGTGACGACGAGCCACGTAATGCCAATAAGGGCAACAAGGACAACAGCGATGATTCCAGCAATCAAACCTGCAGGACGCTTCTTCTTGGAGTCTTCTTCCTCGTCCTCGTCTGCGCGACGGACCGCGGTTGCCTGCGAACCCGCTCGTGCGATCCTGGTCTGCGTCGCATCCGAAGGTGAAGAAGGCGAAGGGAATGCCGGCGCAGCCGCAACTGCGGGAAGCGTCTGAGTTGCCGCGCTTTCCCACACAGCGGTCTCAGGAGCATTCACATGAGCGCCGTGAGCTGCTCGCAAGAGGTCAGCCTTCATGGCCGCCGCGGAAGAATAACGATCGTCGGGGTTCTTGGCCAGAGCCTTCATCACGACGCGATCCATGGCCTCGGGAACATCTCCCGCAATGGACGAGGGGAGCGGCGGGATGGTCTGGACATGCTGGTAGGCCACGGCCACGGCAGAATCACCCGTGAAGGGAGGCTTTCCAGTGAGCAGCTCGAAAAGCAGTACGCCCGTGGAGTACAGATCCGAACGAGCATCAACCGGCTTACCCTGTGCCTGCTCGGGGGAGAGGTACTGAGCCGTGCCCACGACCGCATTGGTCTGCGTCATTGTCGCCTGTGAATCGGCAATCGCGCGAGCAATGCCGAAGTCCATGACCTTGACCTCGCCCTTGGAAGTCAGCATGACATTGCCGGGCTTGATGTCGCGGTGCACGAGGCCAGCCGAATGCGAGTACTCGAGCGCAGACAAGACACCGGCAACAATGTCGACGACCTCAGCGATCGGGAAAGGACCAGCATCGTCGGAGAGGAGGTCCTTGAGCGGACGCCCATCGACGTACTCCATGACGATGTAGGGGATCGAGACCTTACGACCATCGGGGAGCAGCGTTGCCTCTTCACCCGTGTCGTAAACAGCAACGATATTGGGGTGGTTCAGTGAAGCAGCGGACTGCGCTTCGCGGCGGAAACGTGCCTGGAAGACGGAATCCATCGCCAAGTCGGTTCGCAGCATCTTGATTGCAACGATTCGCGACAGGCGCTTGTCGAACCCGAGGTGTACTTCGGCCATGCCTCCGCGCCCGATAAGCGAGCGCACCTCATAGCGTCCCCCTAGAACTCGAGGGGCGGAATCTGCCATGTCGTAACCTCCTGATTGGATGAGACCTCTGCACTTGTTCGGTGCAAGAGTGACCCGAATCTGTTGTGGATAGTAGCAACTGCAATTAAGAAAATGGTGAGAGAGATCAAAAAGATGACCAACCACTTCCCGATCTGGTCCTTACGCGTTGGCTCCGGTGCCACAACGGAACGATTGTAGCGAGTCTTCACCGGGGCGCTCGTGCGGATTGTCCCATTCTCTTCGGTGACTGCGTGCCAGCGGATGAGAGCGGGGTTGATCGTGACGCGGCTTGGCCGCGTTGCGCTTCTGCGGCGTCGGGGCGTCTCTGCCGAGGCGGCCTCCGCCTTCGCGGGGGAGGGCCGGCGTTCGCGCGTGGGTGCAGCGGGCTTTGCTGCCTGCGCCTCGGGCGTCGTTGTTTCGGGCAGGCGAGGCGTGCGCGGGGTACTTCCCATTCGCGAGGCCAGCGGTTTGCGTGCAGCCAAGGAAGGCTTTGCTGCCTGCGCCTCAAGATCAACTGGCTCGAGGAGATCCGCCGGAAGCGAGCGTCGCTGAGTGTGCTGAACCGGGGCGCCGGAGCGAAGAGTGGGATTTACGCGAGTCTCCACGGCCGGCGCTCCGGGAGTGGGAGGAGCCCCGTGGTGGGGTGCCTCAACCGTCGGCGGGGGAAGCGGACGCGCTCGGAGGGAAACCCCCATCTCACTTCCAGCAGCAACCAACTCGCGGACCAATGCCGATCCCGATTCGGGGCGCCGTTGGGGATCCTTATCAAGAAGGTGATAGATGACTCGGGCCAAGGGTTCAGGAACCGAGTCAGGAAGCGCGGGGACAGGCTCATTCACGTGGGCGAAAGCGATATCGACCTGTGACTTCCCGGTAAAGGGGCGAACCCCAGCTGCGGCCTCGTACGCAATCACACCCAGGGCGTAAAGGTCGCCCAAAGATGTGGCCTTCTCGCCCATCGCTTGCTCGGGGGGAAGGTACTGGGCGGTCCCCATGACCATACCGTCGGCAGTGAGATCAATCTGCGAGTCCGTGCGCGAGATCCCGAAATCGGTAAGCTTCACCATGCCATCTGGGCGAATAAGAACATTCGCGGGCTTAATGTCACGGTGAACGACTCCCGCTTGGGCTGCTGCACCAAGGGCCATGGCGATCTGCATGAGGATCGGCATGAGGTACTCGGGAGAGATTGATTGTCCGCCTCGTAGGTAGTCGGTCAGAGGGCGGCCCTCAACCAACTCCATGATGATCCAGCCGCGGCCGTTTTCTTCGCCAGAATCAAGAACGTTCGCGATGTTCGGGTGCTCAACGCTCATCGCGTTTCGAGCTTCAATGCGAAGGCGAGACAGGGAAAGTTCCTGCCCGGAAAGTTCGGGGCGCAAGACTTTCGCGGCAAGGGTCCGGCCTGTGACACGGTCACGTGCTTTCCACACCTCGCCCATGCCGCCCTGCGCGATCAGGGAGAGCAGAAGATACCTACCGCCAAGAACTCGTCCGGCAAGTTGGTTGGGGGCAGTTGAAGGCTTCGAATCGCTCACTTCAATCCCTCCTGGAGGAGCGCGCGTGCGATGGGACCCGCATCGCTTCCACCGTGGGGAACAGGCCTAGAGTCATCGCCCTCAACCAAGACTGCGAAGGCAATCTTCGGGTTGTCAGCGGGCGCAAAACCAACGGCCCATGCGTTTGCGCGTCCCGAACCGTCACCCACTTCAGCTGTTCCGGTCTTTGCCGCCACGGAAATACCGGGAAGAGCCATTTCGGTGCCGGTTCCGTAGGGCTGGGAGACAACTCCCTGCATGAGCTCAGTCATCTGGGAAGCGATCTCGGGGCTGATCTTTTGACCGACGCGCACCGGAGAAGTTTCGGACTGAACCTGAAGGTCAGAGTCAACGATCTGCGAAACCATGTAGGGGCGCATCATGGTGCCCTTGTTGGCAATGGTCTGCGAGATCATAGCCATTTCCAAAGGCGTGACCTTCACGGAGTACTGGCCAATGGAGCTCATCGCCAGCTGCGCAGAATCTGTTGAGTCCGGGAACTGCGAGGCGGTCACGCTCAAGGGGATCTTCTGGCTTGTTCCGAATTCGAAGCGATTCGTCAGGTCGGCCAGATCTGTATGAGTGAGCTTCTCGCTGGCAAGAACGAAAGTCGTGTTGCACGAGCGCGCGAAGGCCTCGGCAAGAGTGGGGTGGCCATTACCGCACTCCGTCGACTCAATATTCGACACCGAAGTTTGGGTTCCCGGCAGGACGGTTGAGACGGGAGAATCCATCTCTGTTTGCGGTGTGACAGCACCCTTTTCAAGCAGGGCAATGGTGGTGAGGATCTTGAAGCTCGAACCGGGGGCGTAAAGATCGCCAGCAATCGCACGGTTATACAGAGGCTTTGAGGGATTGTTGATCAGATCCGTGTAGGCTGTGTTGGCTTCCTGAGAGTCAAAAACCGCTAGGGAATTCGGGTCGTAGGAGGGCGAAGAATACATGGCCAAAACGGCACCGGTCTTGGCATCAAGAGCAACGACGGCTCCCTTACGATTCCCAAGCTTTTCCGCGGCGATTTGCTGCATTTGCGGGTTGAGCGTCAAAACAACGCCACCGCCTTGACGGTTCTTGCCCGTAAAGAGATTGCGGAAACGCTGAGCGAGAAGAGCCTGAGACTGGCCGTCCAAGATGTCCTCGGCCGCAGCTTCCATCCCGGTGGATTGAGAGAATGCCGCCGAGAAATACCCGGTCGTGTGCGCGTAGAGCGGACCCTGGGAATAAGAGCGCTGGTAGCGCGAGGATCCTTCAACCTTTTCGGAGGAAGCAATCGCAGTACCATCAACGATGATCGGGCCGCGGTCGGTTTCAGCCGCATGCAAAATCGTGCGTTGGTTGCGTCCATCAGCATTCAGTGAGGGGGCTTGGATCACCTGATTATTGGTCACCATCAGGCCAAGGGCCGCAAACATCATGAGGACGATCACGAACAGACGACGAATCTGAGTATTCACGCGCGGCCTCCCATGTGCTCGGGGGCCTGGCGACGCTTAGGTTCAACCTCGGGGAGACTTCCCGACGTCCATGCGGAAGGCGCGGAAGGACGACGCGCAGCGTCCGAAACTCGGATGAGGAGGGCGACAGCCAGCCAAGAAGACACCATCGAGGAGCCACCGGCCGCCAAGAAAGGCGCGGTCAATCCGGTCAGCGGAATCAGTCGGGTGATTCCACCCAAAACAACGAAAATCTGGATGGCGAAGGAGAAACTCAGGCCCGTAGCCAAGAGCTTTCCGAAACCGTCGCGGACGCCGATTGCTGCGCGCATGCCTCGTTCAATGAGAACCAAGTACAGGACAAGGATCGCCGCTAGACCGGTGATTCCCAGCTCCTCGGCGAAAGAAGACAAGATGAAGTCCGAGTTCGCTAGGGGGACGAGCTGCGGGTAACCGCGACCCCACCCGGTTCCCATAAGCCCGCCCGAGGCCTGGCCGAAGAGTCCCTGAACCAGCTGGTAGGAGCCTCCCGCCTCGGCGTTGTAGACATCGGGCTCGAGGGCATTGAGCCACACGTCGAAGCGTGCGCGCACGTGGCTGAAGGTCTTGATCGCAATGAAAATTGCGGGGACGAACATGGTGAAACCGATGACCAGCCACGAGACTCGATTCGTTGCGACGTAGAGGGTCGCGACGAAAAGCCCGAAGAAGAGAAGCGAGGTTCCCAAGTCGCGCTGGAGGACAAGAATTGCCACGCCGACAAGCCACACGACCAAGATCGGGCCCAGGTCGCGAGCGCGTGGAAGGCGCAATCCCAACACCTTCGGCCCGCCGATGGTCAAATTATCGCGGTTAGTAACCAGGTAGCCTGCGAAGAAAATCGCCAGAGTGATCTTCACCAGCTCGCCCGGCTGCATAGACAGCGGACCGAGGCTGATCCACACTCGCGCTCCGTAGGTTTCCTTGCCGAGGCCAGGAATCATAGGAAGCAGAAGCAAAACAACAGAAACCAGGCCAAAAGTGTAGGTGTAACGGCGAAGAACACGGTGATCACGCACGAGCACCAAGACCACTGCGGCAAGGACAATGGCGATTCCAACGAACATCAACTGTCGGACACCGACGGTGTCCATGCCTAGGGCTTCAAGAGACAGGTCGATCCGGTAGATCATCGCCAAACCCATGCCGGTCAGGGCAACCGCAATCGGCAAGATCACGGGGTCTGCGTAGGGGGCAAGGAAATGGACACCGACCTCAGCAACAATTGCTAGAGCCACCAAGATCCCGATGTGGAGGCCTAAGTTCGCAGGGACTTCACCCGTGCGGTTGAGGGTAGTCAGGACGTAGCCGCCGATTCCAACCGCCAGCGCGATCAACATCAGGAAGAGCTCGAGAACGCGCCGGGGACGGACAGGATTAATGGAAACGGTTGCCACTAGTTGCCCCCCTCCTGTGTTGCTTCAGGGGTCGGGGTGGGCTGACTCTGGTTTTGTTGGTCGCTGTTTTGCTCGGATTGCTGCGCCTGCTGAGCTTCGCGTGCCTGCTGAAGGGCTCGCTCGCGGGCGTTCGAGCGCAAGATCGCAACGTAGGCGTCGACTTCGCCGCGCGAGGAACGCGTGACGGGCTCTTGAAGACGCTGCTGATCGACCGCTGCGAGCTGGTCGAGCTTCACGTCGGTGATTTCAACGGCGTGGGAGAGATTCCATGATCCGACGGACTGGGGGATCCCTTGGAAAATGACGACAGAGCCGTCTTTGCCCATGACGTAGTACTGGGATTGGCTCCACTGCCAGCCCAACCAACCGGCAATGACAACGCCAATTGCGAGCATCAAGCTGATGACGGGCAGGAGCCAAGCGAAACGTGGGCGCCGAGGAGCGTCGGCTTCTGCCTCGGCCTCGTCGTCGACGGGAAGCTCCTTGGTCGGGGAAGCCAAAGCCGCGGCGCGAGCCGCTGCCCCGCCACCCCCGCGGGTAGGTGCCAAGCGATCCTTCGCAGCAGCGCCGACAATCTGCGGTGCGCTGGGAGGGATGGTGCCCGCGGGAACGATGTCGGCGACCACGCAGGTGACGTTATCGGGGCCGCCAGCAAGCAAAGCCAGCCGGATGAGCTCTTCGGCGCACTCTCCGGGATCACGGACATCGGTGAGAATCTCGGCGATCGTATCGGAGGAGACGACCCCGGAAAGGCCGTCAGAGCACAGCAGCCAGCGGTCTCCCACGACTGCCTCGCGCATGGTCTCATCGGGAGTGACATCTGCTTGAGAATCCCCAAGGATTCGCATGACGACATTGCGCTGCGGGTGGTGTTCGGCCTCTTCAGGGGTGATTTGGCCGCTGTCCACCAGGTACTGAACGAAAGAATGATCGGTGGTGACCTGGGTGAGGGTGTCGCCGCGCAAGAGGTAGGCGCGTGAGTCACCGATGTGGACCATGGCGAGCTTGTTTCCCGAACGCATAAGCGCGATGCAGGTTGTGCCCAGCCCTGCGAGCTCGGGGTCTTGCTCGGAGCGCTCGGAAAGTTCCTCGTGCGCGTCCATGAGGGCATCGCGAAGAGAGGGGAGGAGAGTCTCAGCGGGGTGGGAGTCAGTATCGAGGGGAACCAGGTGAGCGATGGCAACCGAGGAAGCGATATCGCCGCCTGCGGGGCCGCCCATTCCGTCGGCCAAGACCAGAAGATTTGCGCCCGCATAGCCGGAATCTTGGTTATTTTGGCGCACCAAGCCGACGTCGCTGCGAGCGGCGTAGTGAAATTCGACGGGCTTGGTTGGGGCCATGTTACTTCACCAATTCGAGGGTCGTTTGGCCGATTCGGACGATATCTCCCACGTTCAATTCCCGAGGCGACGTCAGTCTTTCGTCGTCCACGAAAGTTCCGTTTCGGGAACCGAGGTCTTCGATCCACCAACGTCCGTCAGCGGGGGTCAGACGCGCGTGTTGGGAAGATGCGTATTCGTCTTCCAAAACCAGTGTTGATGAGGGTGAACGTCCAATGACGATCTGTGTGCTTCCGAGGGGAATGATCGTGCCCACAAGCGGGCCTCCGGTCAGGAGAAGATTTCGCGGTTCGGAAGTATGTGTTGAACGCCGGGATTCGCGGCGCTTACGATCCGCATCCTTGCGTCCTTTTCCGCGCGGGGTCACGACTGTGCCGAAGATATCTCGGCGCAGAGTTGAGACCGCTCCCAAAACGAGGAGCCACAAGAGGACAAGGTAGCCCAGGCGGAAGAGGGTGAAGGTGAGATCTGAAGTCACTGGGCATCCTCACTTTGCGGGTGCGTCCAGAACAGGATTCGGGTGCGCCCGATGGTGATCTGGTTTCCGTCCAAAAGGGTCGCTGCATCAATGCGGTGTCCCTCGACGAAAGTACCATTTGTTGAACCCAAATCGGTAGCAATCACGCCGGTCGGAGTAATACGAAGTTCCAGGTGACGGCGCGAAACTCCCGAGTCTGCAACGGTGATGTCGGCCTCGGCTCCGCGGCCAATGACAGTGACAGGTTCGGTGAGGAGCCACTTCTGGCCGTCGATGTCGAGGATGGGGTGCTCGGGGGAAGGTGACGAGGCCGTGGCCGGGGCGGCAGCGCCTCGTTCGTTGCGTGCTTCCACTTGGAGCTGACCGGTGAATTCTTCCGAGTCGCGCGTGAAATCAATGGAGATTGGGCCGAGAAGGGCGTATCCCTGAGAGGCCGCGTGGTCGGTTACCTGTTGGGCGAATTCGCCGGCGAGGATGTCGAGGTCACCCAATGCATCCATATCGGAGGGCGCCATGCGGATGAGGAAGTGGTTGGGGGCAATTGCGCGGTCGGTGGAAAGCTCTTGGACGTGGTCTTCCATGGAGCGCTTGAGCGCCGAGGTGATGTCAACTGCTTTGATTCCCGAACGGAAAACACGCGAGAAGGCGCCGTTTACACCGCGCTCCACGGCGCTTTCAAAACGGTCGAAAATACTCATGCAGCCTGTTCCTTGTTCGGTATCTAACCCTTGCGCGTAGGCCCTAACCCGAAGGTTTCGACAGGCCTACTGACAGTATTTTACATTTTCGTCCCAAATTGGGCGGGGTGAAGGCTGCCTGAGTGGATCCATTAAGGAGCTCTATTGATGACGCAGGTCACATGTTTGCAATGTCAATTAATGCTGTTAATCTCATGTGAAATCCCTGATACGGAGACATATGAATCGGTTCAGCATTGCCCCCCGACCGCAGCATGCACAACGTCGTCCTGAACGTCGAAGCTCTGCGCGCTATTCGGTGATTTCGTGCATCCTCACAGCCCTCATTGCTCTTCCCGGAGTGAGTAATTTTCAATCACCGGCCCGGGCAGATGCCCCCCTTGAAACTCCCGGCGCCGACACCATTACCTTCAATCGCTCCGAGGGGCGTATTGGTCAGGCTGTCCTCAATGATTCGGGAACCGACCGGACCACCGTTGTTCCCGACAACTCCTACTTCGGTGTCGTGCGCGGAATGACCAACTACGATTCCTCGGACCCGAACCAGCGCTCCGTCGCTTATCGCGCGGGATACTCCCAAGACTGGCTTGACGCGAATGTCGCGAATAACGGCGACTACTGGTCCTACGTCACCCGAGGCGTGGCCTGGGACTACCACCTGGCCGCCTAATACCAGTAGCCCTACTACGGCGAATACACGCCCGACGCGATCTCGACCTCGACGACGAGTGCCCTGGGGTACAAGCCAAACAACCCCGGAACGGTCTCCCTCAACAGCACCTTCCTCATTGGTGCGGTCCGGCACAACACCTTCCCGATCTACTCCCAGATTCACTGAGTGCACTCGTCTTTCGATATCCGCATCGGCGATCTTAAAGAATCCTTCCCCTTTGACCAGCACGAGACAACGAACGACACGGACACGACCGCGGTGAAGCGTGAGGGCGGTCCGTACAAGGTTGCCTATCGCGCCTCGGCTCCGCGCACCTGCCCGTCCGATGCCCCCTACTACGCGCTGAACCGAAATACGGGTACCACATGGTACTGCTACAAGTATGTGGGCGAAGGTAACGGCAATCGGGATATCTACACGGAATACCCGCAGAACTACCCCGAGTCCAAGGGAAAGCCAGACCAGACGCCGGAATCGGACGACATCCTGACGATCACCAAGACCACCTCGGATCAGACGATTACCGTCAACGGCATTCCCTATCGCCTGGTGCTCTTTGGCTTCGTTCCCAATGCGGACGGCAACTGCCCTGCGACCCCTCCCGCAGGCTCGACTCCGGTCTCCACCTTTACGACGAAGGAAAGTCAGGCATCCTTCGGTTGCCTTTACGGTTCTTTCAGTCAGGAGCGCTACGTGCGCGTCGCGAAGGCAGTCACCGAGGACTCCGAGCAGGTCGGCGATGCGATCCCCCCGTTCACCTTTACGACGATGGGTATTGGTGACTGGTCCGCGCCCACGGGAACCCCGCTCGGTACGAGCGTCACGGCCGATGGCTTCGTCGGTTGGAACTCCTTCGAGGATACGAACCTGACCCCGACCGCTTACGGCAAGGCCGGGGCGGTCACCTCCGGGTACAGGGCCTTCATGCCTGGCTTCTCTCAGTTCATCATCGCTGAGACAGGGCCGCGCATCCCCGGCCGGTTCCCGTTGCAATTCGGGGCACAGGGGCGTTTCGGCCCCTGGAAGACCAGTGATGACCCGAACTCCGCGCAGTGGAACCTTGCCGATGTGACCTGTCTGAACGGCATTGGCGAGCGGGTCAACGTTACTCGCGACCCCGATACAGGTGGTGTGGACTTCTCCCAGGTCGCCCCGGCCTCGTCACCCGCGGCCCTGCCCATCACCTGCACCTTCACGAATGAAGAAAAAGTACCCAAGCTCCGCATCCAGAAGGACCTGGAAAGCGTTGAGGGCGCAACGACCGATGACATTACAGTGACCTATCGCATCAGCGCCACCAACGACGGCTCTCTCAAGGGAACAACAGGTCGTTTGACCGACACCCCGGACTTCGCACCGGGATTGAATGTCCGCTCGGCTGCGGTCGCGACCACTCTTGAGGGTCTTGCAAGTGCTGCAGTGCAGCCGGCTGCCGCCTCGTATGTCCTTACCGAAGGCACGGATCTTGAGCCCGGTCAGTCAGCCACGTGGTACATCCGCATGCGTGTGAGCCGAGATAAGACCGCGGCGGGTTACAGCGAGGTCGCGCTCGAGTGTGCGACCCAGAATAATCGCCTTACTCCAAAGAATGGTCTGTATAACCGCGTCAGCGGAGACTACGACCACGATGGTGAATCCAATAACGAGGCCTGCGCCCCGGCCCGCCCGCGGCCGATCCGCATCGAGAAGGCCGGCACCCAACCGGTCGGAACTCAAAACGATGATGGAACCTATCCGCTCAATGGCGCGGCTTTCGCGATCTATGACAACCAGATACTCACGGGTACCCCGATCAGTGTTCTTGACGGCGGATCCAGTTTCGTCAGCCCCTCACTTGAAACAGGGAGGACCTACTGGCTGGTTGAGACCCGCGCGCCTGCAGGACAGGTTCTGCTGCCGCGTCCAATTCCCTTCCACATCAGTGTTGGAACCGATGCTGCTGCCTCGACCGTGATCACCACCGATTTTGGTCCCGATGATGGTTTCTCCTCCGTGCGAGTTTTACCCGCAAAGGCCGGCACTGGAGATGCTGCTCTGCCGGGTATCCGCGTGGTGGATACACAGGTTGGGCATCTACCAGTAGCCGGGTCCACAGGCATCTACCCCTACCTTGGAGCGGGTGTAGTGCTGATGGTTGCTGCCGGCGGCATCGTGTGGATGAAACGACGCGAAGGGCTTGAAGCCTAAGAAATAGATGAAGGAGGGGGGAGCTCGCCGTTTGGCGGGCTCCCCCCTCCTTTAACGCTCAGTCAGCTGAGCCGGCAGGGCTCAGAACTCAGAAGTCCCAGTCCTCATCTTCGGTGTCGACCACTTCACCCATGACGTAGGAAGAACCAGAGCCCGAGAAAAAGTCATGGTTCTCATCCGCGTTCGGGCTCAGGGCCGCAAGAATCGCCGGGTTCACGTTTGTCGCATCGGCGGGGAAGAGGGCCTCGTAGCCCAGATTCATCAGGGCCTTGTTGGCGTTGTAACGCAGGAACTTCTTGACGTCCTCGGTCAGACCGAGCGGATCATAGAGGTCCTCGGTGTACTCTTCCTCGTTTTCGTACAGCTCGAAGAGCAGGGAGAAGGTGTAGTCCTTGAGCTCCTGGCGACGAGCCTCGTCGGACTCGTTCACGGCCAGCTGGTACTTGTAGCCAATGTAGTAGCCGTGCACAGCCTCATCGCGAATGATCAGGCGGATCAAGTCAGCGGTGTTCGTGAGCTTTGCGTGAGCGCTCCAGTACATGGGTGCGTAGAAGCCCGAGTAGAACAGGAAGGACTCAAGCATGGTCGAAGCGACCTTGCGCTTTTCAGGATCGTCGCCCTGGTAGTAGGACTTCACGATCTCCGCCTTGCGCTGCAGGGCCTCGTTCTCGTTCGACCAGCGGAAGGACTCGTTGATCTCCTCGGTGGACAAAAGCGTGGAGAAGATCGAAGAGTACGACTTTGCGTGCACGGACTCCATGAAGGCGATATTCGTGTACACCGCCTCTTCGTGGGGGGTACGGGCGTCGGGAATCAGCGAGACCGCGCCGATGGTTCCCTGGAGAGTGTCGAGCAGGGTCAGGCCGGTGAAAACGCGGTTCGTCATGCGCTGTTCTTCGGCGGTGAGCGTCTTCCACGATGCCAAGTCGTTGCTCAAGGGCACCTTTTCGGGGAGCCAGAAATTACCGGTCAGACGATCCCAGACCTCGAGGTCTTTATCGTCTTCGATGCGGTTCCAGTTAATGGCTTCAAAAACGGGCGTTACGCTCACGCGTCCTCCTGACACGAGTGTTTCATGCGGCGCGATCCGGGATAGGAAGCGGGCCTGATAGTTTTAAAGACTACCGTCTTCGTCGGTTGAAATCTGCCTCTGATCGAATGAATCACGAAAATGATGAGGCTAGGAGCTAGTCCGCCAAAAGCTTGAGCAGGTGATCAAGGACCTTGCCGCCGGAGTAGAGCGATCCGTCGTGCTGGTACTCGTTCGTGATGTAGTGGTGCGCACCCATGAGTTCACCCGTCTGAAGGGAGAGCTCACGCGGGACAAACATGTCGTCGTAGTACACCGCGGCGGCGACGGGAACGGTGTTGTGTGCCAAGGCCTCGGGGAAATAGACAGGAGTCGCATCCGTCGTTTCAGCAAGGATCTGCGCGACCTCCGCCAAGGGAGCAAGCCCCGGGTCCCCATCGAAAACGCGGTGCATGAAGTGCTCGCCGGTGAGGTAGTAGGGCTCGGAAGTATCTAAGGGATCAGCGTCCTTCGCGAAACCGGGAACTTCTTCGGCCAGGCGATCTGCCGCCCAATTCGTTGCGGTTCCGCGCAATTCGGGCGTTGCGCAGGCGTAGATGAATTCCTGGAAAACGCCGTAAATCGGCGCAACATTCGTCGCGTCACCGATTGTTTCCAGGAATTGGGTGGACAGGCGGCGCTGGCCGTTGATGGTTACCCACGGGCCCTCGAGCAGGTAGTGGAGTTGGTCCGTGCGTCCCTGTCCGCCGAGCATCATGCCGATCTGACGGAAGCGCGCGCTGCTCAGGCGCTCGCCGGTTGGGAGGAGTTCCTCGGTGTCGCGAAGGTGTGCGGCGATCTGGCGGATCGTCGCCTCGTCTTCGGGGTGGCGCTGGAAATAGACGCGGTTGCGCGCTGCAGTGCGCTGGTAGGTCAGGCGGTAGATCTCATCGACGTGGACGAGGCCGGGCAGGCCTCCCGTGATGAGGCTGGCTTTGAGCCCTTGGGGCGCAAGCGAAAGGTACGAAGTCGTGATGAAGCCGCCGTAGGACTGGCCAAGAGTCGTCCACGGTTCGTCTCCCGCGAGTTCTTGGCGGAAGGCCTCGGCGTCGTAGACGATCTGGTCTTGGCGGAAATAGCGCAGGTAATCTGCCTTTTCCTGCGGGGTCGGAAGGAAAGAAAGGGATTGCGCATCCATGCGGGTGGACTGGCCGGTGCCTCGTTGATCGAGGAGGACCACGCGGTAGTCCTGCAGGAGACGATTGATCCACCCGCCGTCAAAGGTGCCGAAGCGAGGGCTGGGGTAGCCGGGACCGCCCTGGAGGAAGATGGCATAGGGCGCGTTTTCCTTGCCCGGGCGCACGACCTCGCGTGCGAAGATCTCGATGGTGGGGTTATCTGCGCCGAGGGGACGCGTGTGATCGAGGGGGACGTCGAGGCGGTGCTCGTAGACGGTGTGAGCGTGGTGGATGTAGGAGTTCGTACGCATGGGACAAGGGTAGCGCGGTGGGGTGTGTGGCGGGGGTGTGCGCGGTGTGCGGGGCCCGCGGAGTCGGCTGCGGGCGCCGCGGAGTGCGCGGCGGGCGCCGTTCCGCCTGCCGTTCCCCGAATGTCACATGAAGTCGGTGAATGTCGCAGGGGACGAGCTGTGGCTTTTGTCGACTTCGTGTGGAGGGGCGAGGCGGGGCCCGCGGATTTGCCTACTACTCCCTGAATGTCGCATGAAGTTGCGGAATGTCGCAGGGAACGAGCTGTGTCTTTCGTCGATTTCGTGTGGAGGGACGAGGTGGGCAGTGGAAGTAAGGCTACTAGAGCCAGTTCAGCATGAGGATGTAGCTGAGGGTTCCGAGGCCGACGCTCCACAAGAGGCGCCGTTTCGTTGCCAGGTGGACAACAACAGTGATGACGGTCGCGACAATCGCCGCCCACCATTGGGAGCCTGCAGAGCCCGCGTTATCGCCGAGCGTCGCCAAGACGAGGATCAGCAAAATCCCCGGAGGCATCCATACGGCCATATTCCGAACGAAGCTGGACTCGCGCAGGGGCTCGAGGATCTTGAAGGGGAGCGCGCGCAAGGTGAAGTCGATGACGAAGACGACCAGGAGGATTCCGAAGAGGTAGGGGAGCGAGTGAGACATCAGGCCTCCTCACCGGTGTGTGGTGCGTGCAGCTGGTGGTCTGAATCAGCGGTGGAGTGTGGGCCCGAGGCGGGGAGTGAGTCTGAGGGGGAAGGGGAGTCGCAAGCGGAGCGCGTATCAGGGGCAGAGAGTCCGTCGGCGGCAGGCCGCGACTCGGATGAGCAATCAGAGCTGGGGCTGGAAGCGCCTTCGCTTCTTTTTGCAAGCATATGGCGCACCACAAGGGCGCCGACGTACAGCAGCAGCGCAAGCAAAAGCCTTTGTTTAGGCCAGATGAGCATCGCGATGAGGAACGATCCAGCCGCCAAAACAACCGAGGGAATGTCCTTGAGGGAGCGAATCGAGTCGACGGTGAGGGTGATAAACAGCGCCGTGAGTGCGAAATCCAGGCCATGGATCTGCGCGGGAATGAAAGACCCTGCAAGAACGCCAACCAAACCGGAGGCTACCCATGTTGCGTGATAGGTGACTTGCATGGCAAGGAGACGAGGCTTTGTCCAGCCTTCGGGGCGCGCTGCGGTGATCGCGTAGGCCTCGTCGACCAGGGCATACATGGAGAATAAGCGCGCGAACCTGCCCTCGACCAAGTGGAGAGGGAAGGAGAACGCATAGAAAAGATGCCGGAAGTTCACGAGTAGCATCGTCACAGCGATGACGGCGATCGGAGTGTACGAGGCCGCCAGAGTGATGACGAGTAGCTCAGCAGATCCCGAGAAAGCTGCTATTGACAGTGCCGGGGCCATCCACCACGGCATTCCCAGCTGCATGACCAAGATGCCGTATGCGATCCCCAGAGGAATGTAACCCGCCGCGATGGGTGCGGTCATACGGATTCAGGTGAGGATTTCCGCGCGGGTTGAGGATGGCATCCCTCTATTGTAATCGGTCGATGCGGCCGATCTTGGCGGGAGTATCCGGAGGCGGTTGGGTCGGTCAGCTTGACCGGGACCGAGACCGATACGGCCAGAGCCGCCGTTGTTGGACTGGCGTGCCGGGGCAGGTGCAGTGTTCTGCGCAGCTGAGGCCGAGGCAGCTTGAGCATTTCGGTGAGCTGGAAGGCCCTGCTACCGGATTGGTGAGGACTGGTGCATGAGAATTCGAGGCCCCTCCTTCCCCACAACCCAGGTGCTGCTTTCGCGTAGGCGACCACCTGACCATTCCAGAATGTAGGTGATGACCCAATCGACACGTGGTGTTGCACGTGAAACAGTGCCTGAACTGGTGTGATTGGGCAGTGATGCTTGTCCTTCGCAGCGGGTTATCGCCGCAGAATCGCTCAGAACAGCGCTGTCTTCGCGCAGTCTTGTCACCGGGATCACTTGGAAATTTGAGGCCTCCACGTGCTCGGGTGCGCGTCCTTCCAAACCCTGCGTGAGAGACCCGTTGTGCCAGATCCGAATACACCCGGGTGCCTCGAGCGCCTTAAGTGCGCGGGAATCTGCCTGAAGCCACGCGTCAAGGAATTGGCGCTCAAGCAGCACTTCCGGAGCTTCCGTCCCCGTTGCGTTTCCTAGACTTTCCCTGCCTGCCGAGGCCGCATCAGCCTTGAGTGTGGCAGCGCCCGATTCCGTCGCTGCGCTTGCCGCAGTACCGGCCGCACTCGACACTTCTAGGGTTCCAGCGGATACCCCAGCACCGGATTCGGCACTTTCAGTCGAAGCAAACCCCGGGCCTGTGGGAATATCGCGGCCATCGCGATAAGCTTCCGCGCAAGAGCGCGCCGCATCATCGGCGCGCTCGTTGAGAGGATGCCCCGCATGGCCCTTCACCCACTCGAAGGTCACGATGCGCCCCTGCATGGCGCGGTCAATCTCTTGAATGAGCTCCAAGTTTTTAATGGGTTTCTTATCGGCCTTCACCCACCCGCGTTTCTTCCACCCCGGTGACCACTTGGAGATCACATTGATCGCGTACTGAGAGTCCGCGAGGATGTGGAGCTCTTGGTCGGCAAGACCGGCCTGAGCAGTGGCCTTAAGGAGTTCAAGGACAGCATTCAATTCACCCAGATTGTTGGTACCGCTGGGCCACCCGCCCGCATCCCAACAATCCTCCGAGACCACCCAGGCCCATCCAGCAGGCCCCGGATTACCCAGAGAAGAACCATCCACTGCGGCTGTAATCGTCATAGGAAGTTCCTCTACTTGGTGATTCCGACCTGGTGGAGTGCGAAGGCAAATTCTTGAGCCCGAGCCTGCCAACGTCCCTTGCACCCAGAAGCTCCCGCGTGTCCGGCGACCATTTCGGTGCGGATCACGATAGGAGGCTGGTCGGGAACCTGTGCGGTGGCCTGTCGAAGGCGCTGGACCCACTTATGGGGTTCAACGTAGAAGACGCGCGTGTCATTGATCGAGGTGGTCGCCATGATCGCCGGGTAACGCACGCCCTGGCGGACATTTTCGTAGGGTGTGTAGGAGCGCATGAGCGCGTAAACTTCAGGATCTTCAATGGGGTTACCCCATTCCTCCCACTCGCCCACGGTCAAGGGGAGCGAGGGATCCAAGATGGTTGTTAGCGCGTCAACGAAAGGGACTCCTGCGATCACCGCAGCAAAACGATCAGGCTGCGCGTTCGTGACCGCACCCATGAGGAGACCACCCGCGCTGCGACCTTCGGCGATCAAGCGTTCGGGGTGAACCCAGCCGGAATCGACCAGATAGTTTGCGACATCCAAGAAATCGGTGAAGGTGTGTGTTTTCACCAGTTTCTTACCGTCTTCGTACCATGAGCGTCCCATTTCGCCACCACCGCGAATATGTGCGATCGCGTGAATGACGCCTCGCTTGAGTGCGGGAAGACGCAGGATGTCGAACTCGGGGTCGAAGGAAACCTCGTAGGAACCGTAGCCGTGGATCCACCCCGCGTAAGTACCGTCAGGCTGGGCATCGCGGCGGTGAACCAAGGTCACGGGAATCTGTGTGTGCCCATCCCGCGCGGTCACCCACACTCGCTCTTCCGCGAAATCAGAAGGATCCCAGTTGGGAACCTGAGTGACCTTGAGGATCCGCGACTTCCCAGTTCGCAGATCGAGTTCTTCCACGGTGGGTGAAGTCAAAACACTCTGATACCCCACTCGAACAAGGCAGTCTTCAAAACGCCCAGAACTGAGGGGATAAAGGCTACGGATCGTGCCTTCCTTATTGAGTTCTTCCCCGAGCGCCCACAGATCACTGCAATCCGAGGCCGGAACCGGCTTTCCGTCGACAACTTCGAGGGGTCGCGTGCGCCGATAGTAGCGTGCTTGGGGGAGTGCATCACGCCTGTAGGACAGCGTGAAGAAATCGCGATAGGCCTCGAGATCGCTCAGGCGCTCCCCGTCGCCGGCGGTGTAGAGCGTCACCCAGCGGTCGGGGTCCACGACCGAATCGGCGGCGCCCTCTTGAGGCAAAGGAATACACGCCAAGCTTCCTTCGCGTGAAAGTGCTGTGTGGATGACAAGCAGGTGATCGCCTGCGGGCTCAACATTGACCTGGACATCATCGCGTTTAGCGACAATAGGCCGCGGCGGAACACTGGGAGCATAAGGATCCCACAGCCATGCGCCGCCACTGGTTGTTGAGGTCGAATGAACAACGACGTGCCAGGGGTCGTTCGATGCGGAAAACCACAGCTCAAAGGCCTCGTCAGGTTCTTCCAACAGCAGAGAGTCACCATCGGCATCCGCACCGACGCGGTGATGCATGAGCTGGAATTGCCTCCACGCGTCATCGACTCGCGTGTAGATGAAGGACTGAGAATCCGCGGCCCACGCAAACCCATAGCCCGCGTCGCTGACACGCTGATCAATGATGTCGCCGCTGGATGCGTCTTGAATGATCCACGTCCAGCGCTCGTCGCCTTCGGTATCTTGCGACCAGGCGATCAAACGCCCATCCGAGGTCGGCACCAATTCCCCGACCTTGAAGAACTCTTCACCTTGGGCGCAGAGGTTTTCGTCGAGAAGAAGCTGCTCGCCTTCCAGTGTTTCGCTATCTGCCAGCACCGGAGTGTCCGGGTAGTGCGAGGCCGACACGCGGTAGTGCTTTGCATAGGAGTCTTCGTGGTACTGGCGTTGGAAATACCACCAGTCCCCAACGCGCTGGGGAGCTGAATACACAACCGGCGCGGTGAAAGAATCAAACTCCGAAACGAGGTTCTCAGCCAGCTCCTGAGCTGGCTTGCAGACCTGTTTCGCCCATTGATTTTCCGCATTGACATGGGCAATGACATCCGGGTTGTCACGCTGACGCAACCAATCCCACGGATCATCAAAATAGTCCCCGTGAATGGAACGCACGCGCGTCCCAAAACGCTGCGGGGCAACAGGAGCGGTCTCTTCAGTCATGTTCATACTCTAAGGGAGCACACCGGCATCTGGAGCGCACTTGAGCTGAGCCTTCCCAAACGCTCGACGAAATAAACGTTAAAATCTTTACCGTGCCCACACAGGAAACAGAACAAGTGACGCCCCCCACGGCCTCGGCAAGCCTCGAACAGCCGGCCCCCGCAAGCGCACCCTCACGCCCAGCCACCCCCGCAAGCGCATCCAAACCCCCCGCCCCCCAAGGCCTCGCGGAAACCCTGCGCGCATGGATCAAGGAATTCATCCAATTCGGTCTGGTTGGTGCAACCGCATTCGTGATCGACATGGGGCTCTTCAACCTGCTCCAACACGGCCCGCTCGGCATCCTTGCCGGCCACGCGAACACCGCCAACGCCGTGGCTGCCAGCATCGCGACCATCTACTCGTGGATCATGAACCGAGTGTGGACCTACCGCGGACGCACCCAAGAAAACGCCGGACGTGAGGCCTTCCTCTTCTTCTTCGCCAACCTCTGCGGCATCGGAATCACGCAATTCTGCCTGCTATTCAGTCACCACATTCTGGGATTGACCTCGCCGCTGGCCGACAATATTTCCGCCTACGTCGTGGGCTTTGCTCTGGGAACGGCATTCCGTTTCGTCTTCTATCACTACGTCGTCTTCGCCGGAAATTCAACGAAGTAAGCGTCGACGAGGCCTCGCACCCAAAGCCGCACGCCTTCCGTACCCCCGGGAGTAGCCGGGTAATTTTCGCCATAAAAGCGCCTGCCTCCCTTCGCAGGAGTCCCACCTCGGACGTAGAGTCGAAAGGTGAAATCGACGAATCTGAAGCACATTGAGGACACCGCACTTGTTTTTGAGGGCGGTGGTATGCGCGGCGCCTTCACAGCAGGAATTGTCGCCACTCTGATCGAAGAAGGAATTGACTTCCCGCACGTTTCCGGGATTTCTGCGGGATCGTCGAACACTGTGAACTACGTGTCTCGAGATGCCAAGCGCGCACACGACACCTTCACCACTGTCGCAGACAGCCCTGAATTTGGGGGCTTCCGTCACTGGATCGAAGGCCGCGGCATGTTTAACGTCGATTACCTCTACGACGAGATCGCCCAGCCTGACGGCGACGCACCCTTGGACCTCGATACCTTCCTTGCCAACCCAGCTGAGGTCCGGATCGGCGCCTTCAACGCCACCCGAGGCGAAGAAGTGTGGTTTACGAAGGACGATATGCGCACGGTGGAAGAAGTCGGCCGCTGCGTGCGTGCCTCGTCGACTCTTCCCATCATCATGCCCACGGTCACAATTGACGGTGACACCTACGTTGACGGCGCTCTCGGCCCCAACGGAGGAATCCCCTTGGACGCGCCGATGCGCGACGGCTACCGCAAATTCTTCGTCGTCCTCACCCGCCCGCGCGACTTCGTTAAAACCCCGACGAAACCGGGTGTGTGCTCCGCGCTGCGCCTGGCTTTCCCGCGTCTTCCTTCTATTGCCGAGGCCGTGGCTCGTCGCACCGTCGCCTACAACGCTGCGCGCCGCAAGCTTTTCCAATTGGAAGAACAAGGGCGAGCACTCATCGTGACTCCGGGAGACCTGGGCATCGACAAGATGGAAATGAATGTTGATCGCTTGGAGGATGCCTACGATGCGGGTGTTGCTCGCGCACGCGCAGATCTTCCCAGGTGGGAGGCCTTCTTAGGCCTGTAAACCCTGAGCTTATGGGTGTGGGGCCGAGCGGAATCCGCTCGGCCCCACACCCATTCGGTGTCCCCTATTCGGTTGCAAGAGCCGCCGAAGGACTGACTTTTGCCGCTCGACGTCCCGGCAACCACGAGGCAACAAGGGAGGCAAGCACCGCAATCCCTATAACCGCTGCGATTTGGATCCACGGGATAGTGATGAAAATGGTGAGGCCTTCCAAGGGGAGTGCCAGGATCCCGACGGCCCCGAAGAAGATTCCGAGTGCCGAACCGATGATCGCTCCGGTTACCGAAATGAAGACTGCCTCCAAGGCGAGCATGGTTTTCATCTGACGCTTGGTGAGGCCAAGAGCGCGGAGCAGCCCGTTCTCCCGAGTACGTTCGGCAACGGAGAGCGAAAGAGTATTAGCAACACCGACAAGAGCGACCAGAACCGATACTCCCAAGAGGCCAACGACGATGAGCAGCATCTGATCGATCATCTTGGAATACATTTCGCGCTCAAGCGCCGAACCGTTGACGGACAAAGAATTATCGATCTTTGCGAGGTCCTTCTGAACGCTTGCCGCCGATACTCCGTCCTTCAGCTTGACGATCATGTCCGTCACGGGCGCTTTCGGATTGAGCTTGAGTAGGTTTGCTTCGCTTACTTCGTAGGTGCCATTGAAGTTCTTGATGTATTTGCCTTTCAGGGTCAGGCATTTTCCCTCATTCGTGCAGACTTTGAGGTCCTTGCCGTTCCAGGCTTCCATACCGACCAAGACAGTTGAGTCATCGATCTGCTCGACTTTCGAGTGGGCGACCGTCGAATAGTCCGGCTCCCCGAAAATCTGACTCTGTTCGTCGGCATCGCCATCGCCACTACCTGCGGGCGCTTCTCCTTCAAGCTTTACGGTGCCGTAGATCGAGTGGGCGGGAATGCTTGCAGCAACGCCCTCGGTTGATGCGACGCGCGCCTGAATATCACTGCTGAGTTCCCCAGCCGTAATCGTACTGACGGAAAGATCGAATGGACGGCGCTCATTGACCTCGTTGATGAGGGAGTCTCGCATCGAAGACGCACCGACCATCATGGTGACAACCAGGGTGACGCCAATGACGATTGAAGTTCCGGTTGCGGAGGTACGTCCGGGGTTACGGACAGCGTTCTCGCGTGCCATACGAGCGAGCATTCCCGGCCACAGACGGCCAAAGAGCTTGGTGAGAGTGGGAACAATGACCGTGCAGATCAGCAGAATACCGATGAGGCTTGCCATGGACATGCAGAAGGACAGGGCGAACTTCTGCGTAGTGTCACTGATCTTCAAAGCCGCGAGGAGGCATCCTCCACCGACAACGGCCAGGAAGAGGCCCACGACCAGGGTGAGGCGGCGCGCCGCGCGAGAAGAGGCGTCGGCCTCGTTCACGGGAGAAAGGGCGGCGATCGGCGGAACTTGAGAGACCGCGCGGGCGGGCTTGCGTCCGACGAAGACGGTGAGGAGCGTTCCGAATGCCCACACGCCGATCGCGTAGGGGATGGATAGGGACGCGACGATCGAGAGGAAATTCTCTCCATCGACCATGTGTCCCAGGCCGAAACCGCCAACCAGTATTCCCAAGATCACGCCGATGAACGACGAGATCGCGCCAATTGCGTAGGTTTCGCGCCGAACAAGTGAACGCACTTGCTGAACGTCCGCGCCGAGTGCACGCAGGAGCGCCAACTCGCGGCGGCGTTGCTGAAGAATGACTTTAAACGTCGAGGACACGACAACCGATGCGACAAGAATGGCAATCGCTGGGAAGATCAGGGCAATCGCAGTGAGGAGGGCGCCCGACACCTGAATCGACTTGAGCTGTTGCTCAATTTCCGATGCGGCGCTTTGGACCTTCACTCCCTTGACGGTGCTGAGATTCGACTCGAGAGTCTTCACCCAGGTGTCCTGCTCGGCTGCAGTCGGGTTCCCGTACTTGTCCCCGGGAAGGTTCGTTGCCACGCGGATCTGCCCGGTCGGCCCCATGCCAACTGCCGAGGTGTACCCCTCGGTGGTCACATACGAAGTAGCGGTGATATTTGACCCCGAGTCGTAGATCCCGCTGACCGTGAAATCGTGCGCGCTCTCTGTTCCTTGGGAAGTGAGGGTGAGGGTTTCGCCGACCTGGAGGCCCAGTTCTTTCGCCGAAGTGGAGGGGATCGTGATTTCCGAGGCCGTGGCCGGGGCTTTCCCCTGCGTGTACTTCAGTGAGAGGAAGGGATCCGGGAGGAGGGGAGAGAGGAAGAAGGCCTCTCGCTCGTCGTGAGCCTTGCCCATGAGGGGGTATTGCGTGGAAATGCCGACGGCTGTGACTCCCGGAATCTTCTCGATCTGAGAGGTCACCGAGGCGAATTGCTGGGTAACGCTTTCGGGGGTAGGCTCCTCGGCGTTGTCGTCGCGGGAGGGGTCGATGGTGACAAGTGCTGTCGTGCCTCGATAGGCCTCGCGAATGCTTCGGGTGAGCGCCGAGGTCGTCGTGTTCGTGAAGAGCAAGGTCACGATGATGAAAGCGGTGGAAATTGCGACGGCCAGGCCGGTTGAGAAATAGCGGCGACCGTGGGTGCGCAGGTTTGCTCGAAGCAGAGTGGATGTTGAACTCACTGGTGTCACCTCAGTGCAGCGTTGAGTTCGTCTTCGCTGGCCCCGCGAAGGTCTGAAACGATTGCGCCGTCGCGGACAACCAGGACGCGATCGGCATAGGAGGCCGCGTGGACGTCGTGGGTCACCATGATGACGGACTGGTCGAGTTCGTTGACCGCTCGGCGCAGAAGGCCAAGAACTTCCTTGGAGGAGTGTGAATCGAGGTTACCGGTCGGTTCGTCTGCGACGATGACTGCGGGGCGGCTCATGAGTGCGCGGGCAACGGCGACGCGCTGCTGTTGGCCACCCGAAAGCTCGGAAGGCCTGTGGCTCAGGCGTTGTTCCAATCCCAGCGAGGAAACGATGAGCTTGAACCAGTCCTCGTCGACTTTCTGTCCGGCGAGCTCGAGGGGGAGCAGGATGTTCGCCTGTGCGTCCAGGGTGGGGATGAGATTGAAGCTTTGGAAAACAAAGCCGATTCGGTCGCGTCGAAGCTTTGTCAATTGGCTGTCTTTAAGTGCCGTGATATCGGTATTTTCAATGAATACGGTTCCTGAGGTGAGCGAATCAAGTCCGGCCAGGATGTGCATCATCGTTGACTTACCTGAACCTGAGGGGCCCATGATTGCGGTGAATTCGCCCGAGTAGAAATCGACACTGACGTTGTTGAGCGCGCTGACTTGGGTGTCGCCTGATCCGTAGATTTTGGACACGTGGGAGAGGCGAACAACCGGGGTTGTAGATGGAGAAGTATTCATGTTCTCTATCTTGCGCGCAGCGGTGTGCCCTCAACTATGGGGGGATGCCCCGGGTGTCCCCTGATTTTCCCCGGTGGTGACCCCGAGGCCGCAGTGTTGATGCGCGGCTGCACTCCTCCGAGCTTCAGCCCTGGTTGTTCGCGCTTTCCCCCAGCCGCAGTCCCCTGAATCGATTCACCGCTGCTGCGACATCGACGAGGCGTGGGCGGGCAAGGTGCCCCGGCAAAGAATGCGCACCAAACTTGGCGACAACGTCCAAGCCCTCAGAGTTGATCGCACGCTCAAGGCGAGCAAGGAGCTGGTTGATATCCAACTTCCCATCCGCGTACGAGAAGAGCAACCCGCGCACCATCCACGCAATCGCCTCAGTCTGTCCCGGGTCAACGATCTGTTCCACGTCGCCTAGGTCGAGGTGCACCTTATCCAAAGTGATCGAGGACAAGCCCGCAGCCTTTGTCTTTGCGCGCTCGGGTGCGCGCAAGCAAATGGGGAAACGAGGCTCGGCGGGAGCGCTCATCGGCAGGTCCTCATGGGGACGGGGCAAGCGTGAGACAACCTCGCGCGCGCGATCGGTGACATCGACGCATCGATAGTGGTCCATCATGAGCACGCGATCAGCCTGATCGAGGTAATCGCCAGAACCCCCCATGACCAAAATCGTCGAAACACCAAGGTCGCGGTGAAGAGAGGAAATACGATCAACCAGGGGCGTGATCGGTTCCTTCTCTGCCTGGACAAGCTCACGCATACGCCCATCGCGAATCATAAGGTTCGTTGCGCTTGTGTCCTCATCGATCAATAGCAGGGGAGAACCCAGCTCAATTGCCTCGACCAAGGAAGCAGCCTGAGACGTCGATCCCGAGGCGTTTTCCGTCGAGAAACGCGAGGTATCAGCGTTTCCGGGCAGATGCGTAATAAAGGGAGAAACATCCACTCCCGTGACGGCGCGGCCATCAGCAGCACGGAGCTTCATCGCATTCGCGACAGTGGCCACATACTCGCGGCCGTCCCCTGGGATATGCGCATAGACACCGCGTTGGATGGCACCTAGCAGCGTGGACTTACCGTGGTAACCGCCGCCCACGATCACCGTAACGCCCGGCTCAATAGCCATCCCGCGGAGGGGGCCCGCATGGGGGAGCTCGACCTCGGCCTCGAGAGTGGAGGGGGAAGAGAGGGGGATAGCATCCGCGAGGGGGAATTGGGAAACCCCGCTGCGGCGCGCAAGGACCGAACCGTTGGCGACGAAGGACACCCAGCCGCGCTCGCTCAGGATGGACTGGAGCGCACAGTAGTCCTCGTAGACCTCGATGTGATGCAGGAGGTCCTGGCGTTCGCGCTCAACTTCGGGGATATCGCTGAGGTAGTCGAAAGTGTCTTGGACAGCATCAGGGATATCGAGGTCGAAAATCTGCGCGGCGCGGCGGCCCAAAATCGTGCGACCGCGCGCGGGCATACGCACCTCGAAGCGGAGTTCGACGCGGTCGGGTTTGACCGTGCAGGCGCTGCGCTCGAGGATCTCAACGCTGGGCGACATGACCTGGAGGTCATTCAGGCGCCTCTCGCGAAGCGAACGATTAAAGGCGCGAAGGAGGTAGTCCGCGCAGGCCAGGCGCGCCTCGGAAGAAGAAATCGCAGCCTGAGGGAGCCCCATTTCCTGCGGCGTCGAAATTGCGCGCACCTTCGAGGGCGGAGCATAGGGATCGGCCTGGATACGGTCGATAGACAGGGAAAAACTGCCGTAATCCCACATTCCGAGGACCGACTTGTATCCCGGGTAGGAACGCCCGTCGAGTTGGTGAAGTGCGCGAATGAGATCGCGGTCGCTCCCGGTGTGCTTGCGGTACTCGGCGGTCGAACTCTGTCCGGGGATTCGCGCTGAAGGTGAAGAATCGCGAGGTGACATGGGTGATCAGCCGACCGCTGCGGAGATGGTTGTGACCGCGTAGTAGATCAGGTAACCGGCCAGGCAGATGTGGATGACGGTGCCGATCACGCCGAGAGTGCGCGCAATCAGTGCCTGCTGGTAGGCGCTTTCGGGGATCTGAGCGGCGCGTGCGCGTTTGATTGCCGTGTTTGACCAGACCCAGGCGGGAATCGTGCCAAAGAGACCGATAAGGAACAGGCCGAGGACTGCGAAAAGCATGGGGCCCGTGCTGGGGATGCTCTCGGCCTGCATGCTCGGCGAGGTGGGGTTGTAGGTGAACTCCGGGGCGCCGATGGGTGCTTGAGGGGCGAAGACGCCGGTTGCCGAGGCAGCGAGAGGCGCGGATGAGCTCTGCTGGGAAGCGTGCGGCATGCTGAAGCGATCGCTCTCGGGTGTGCCCCAGGGGATGCTGGCAGGAGTCTGCGGCGTGGCCTCGGGTGTTGTTTGTGAGCCCATTGGTGCGCTTGGCTGTGTGTTCATCGGATCGCTCTGTTGCGCGCTCAACGGGGCGCTTGGCTGTGGCCGTGCTGAATCCTGCGGCGCCCGAGGCGTCGGCATGTTCGGCGGCTGGAATACGTTGGGCGCTTGAGGATCTGGTTGCGTCATGCCTCCATCATAGGCAATGGCGTGAGGTACAGGCGCGTTCCAAGCGTCCTCCATGCCTCCCCCACATGAAGTCGGTGTTTGTCACAGGTTATGTCCTGTGTCATTTGGCAACTTCGTGTGACTTTCCGAGGCGGTGCGCGCACTTCCTGTGTCTTTTCGAGGCCGCGGACGAGGCCGCACACCCGTGCACCAGCACAAATACAATGCGGGGGCCGGTTTCCCGGCCCCCGCTCTACCCGACAAACGGGCCCAACGTCACAGCATGCAGGACACGCAGCCCGAAACTTCGGTGCCTTCCAACGCCATCTGACGCAGTCGCATGTAGTACAGGGTCTTGATGCCCTTCCTCCATGCGTAGATGTACGACTTGTTGAGGTCACGCGTGGTCACCGTATCGGGGTAGAACAGCGTGAGCGACAGACCCTGGTCGACGTGCTGGGTTGCCACCGCGTAGGTGTCGATGATCTTCTCGGGGCCGATTTCGTACGCGTCCTGGTAGTACTCCAGGTTCTCGTTCGTCATGTAGGGTGCCGGGTAGTACACGCGACCGATCTTGCCTTCCTTGCGGATTTCGATGCGCGAGACGATCGGGTGGATCGACGAGGTCGAGCCGTTGATGTACGAGATCGAACCGGTCGGCGGGACCGCCTGCAGGTTCTGGTTGTACATACCGTACTGGGCGACGTCGGCCGCAAGAGCCGCCCAATCTTCCTGCGTGGGCAGGTGGATTGTCGAGGCCGCAAGAAGTTCGCGGCAGCGCTCAGTTTGCGGCTCCCACACCTGGTCGATGTACTTACGGAAGTACTCGCCCGAGGCGTACTGGGAATCCTCAAAGCCTTCGAAGCTCACGCCGCGCTCGCGGGCGATCAGGCAGGACGCCTTGATGGCCTCGTAGGCGACGGCCATGAAGTACATGTTCGTGAAGTCCAGGGCTTCTTCGCTGCCGTAGTAGACGTGCTCGCGGGCGAGGTAGCCGTGGAGGTTCATCTGGCCCAGGCCGATGGCGTGGCTCATGGCGTTACCGCGGGCGATCGAGGGCACCGACTGGATATCCGACAGATCGGAGACGGCAGTCAGGCCGCGGATCGCGGTCTCGATGGTCTTGGAGAAGTCCGGGGAATCCATGGTCTTCGCGATGTTGAGCGAGCCCAGGTTGCAGGAGATGTCCTTACCAATGTGCGAGTAGGAGAGGTCATCGTTGTAGGTCGAGGCCTCGGACACCTGGAGGATCTCTGAGCACAGGTTCGACATGGTGATGCGGCCCTTGATGGGGTTCGCAGCGTTGACCGTGTCTTCGAAGACGATGTAGGGGTAGCCGGACTCGAACTGGATTTCAGCGATGGTCTGGAAGAAGCGACGTGCGTTGATCTTCTTCTTGTGGATACGGCCATCGTCAACCATCTCGTGGTACTTCTCGGTGACCGAGATTTCCGAGAAGGGCACTCCGTAGACGCGTTCGACGTCGTAGGGGCTGAAGAGGTACATGTCCTCGTTCTTGCGGGCCAATTCGAAGGTGATGTCGGGGATGACAACGCCCAGCGACAGGGTCTTAATACGGATCTTCTCGTCCGCGTTCTCGCGCTTGGTGTCCAGGAACTGCATGATGTCCGGGTGGTGTGCGTGCAGGTAGACGGCACCCGCGCCCTGACGTGCGCCCAGCTGGTTCGCGTAGGAGAAGGAGTCCTCGAGCAGCTTCATGACGGGAACCACGCCACTGGACTGGTTCTGAATCTTCTTGATCGGGGCACCGGCCTCGCGAAGGTTGGTGAGCTGCAGGGCCACGCCGCCGCCGCGCTTGGACAGCTGCAGTGCGGAGTTGATGCCGCGGGCGATGGACTCCATGTTGTCTTCGATGCGCAGAAGGAAGCAGGAGACGAGCTCGCCTCGTGCGGCCTTGCCGGCATTGAGGAAGGTCGGGGTTGCGGGCTGGAAGCGCCCGGTCATCATCTCGTCGACCAGGTGGCGCGCCATTTCGATATCGCCCTGTGCCAGGTAGAGCGCGACCATGACGACGCGGTCTTCGAAGCGCTCGAGGTAGCGGGTTCCGTCGAAGGTCTTGAGCGTGTACGAGGTGTAGTACTTGAAGGCGCCCAGGAAGGTGGGGAAGCGGAACTTGTGCGCGTAGGCCTGCTTGTGAAGGTTCTTAATGTCCTGGAAGTCGTATTGATCGAGGACGTGCTTCTCGTAGTAGCCCTGCTCGACCAGGTATTCCATCTTTTCTTCCAGGTCGTGGAAGAACACGGTGTTTTGGTTGACGTGCTGGAGGAAGTACTGGCGTGCGGCCTGTCGGTCGGCCTCGAATTGGATCTTGCCATCCGCATCGTAGAGGTTCAGTTGCGCGTTGAGCGCGTGGTAATCCAGCTCGGGGGAGAGGGCTGGTTCTACTCCTGTGTCAGTGAGGTTTTCTGCCAAAACTCGCTCAATCCTTCGCGAACTCGTGAGACGTCTTCGGCGGTGCCGAGGAGCTCAAATTTGTACATGTGGGGGATGTGTAATTTTGCGGAGATGATGTCTCCGGCCAGGCAGTAGGCCGTGCCGAAGTTGGTGTTCCCCGAGGAGATCACGCCGACGCAGAGCGAGCGGTTGTGTTCGTCGTTGAGGAACTTGATGACTTGCTTGGGTACTGCGCCCTTGATGTTGCCGCCCCCGTAGGTGGGGACGATGAGGACGTAGGGTTGCTCAACGTGGAGGAAGCCGTCGCGGGGGAGGAGGGGGATTCGCTGTGCCGGGAAGCCGAGTTTTTCCACGAAACGGCGGGTGTTGCCCGTCGCCGACGAGAAGTAGACGACGTTGACCATGTGGTCTTTTCCTTTCACGAGGCCTGCTCTGTTTGGGAGCAAAAAGTTGCCCGGTCCCCTGGGATGGTGGTGTGGGGACCGGGCGGGTTGCTTTTAGGCGTTGACGACGCGTCCCGATTCCATGGACGAGGCCTGTGCCGCGGCCTTGATGAGGTCGGGGCGGTAGCCGCTCCAGTGGTCATCGCCGGCGATGACGACGGGTGCTTGCTGGTAGCCCAGGCCCTTGATGAATTCGAGGGCTGAGGGGTCTTCGGTGAGGTCGACCTTCGTGTAGTCCAGTCCCTGCTTATCGAGTGCGCGGTAGGTCGCATCGCACTGGACACACATGGGCTTGGAGTAGACGGTGATGGACATGGTCTGACCTTTCAGTGTTGTGGGTAAGTGTTCGTTTTTCCGCTTATTGACCCGGGGGAGCGGAACATGGGTCAACACTACACCTTGTGTGTCTATTCGCAAGCAGGCCCAATATGTTGTGTCTGGGGCGAAAGTGGGCACTAATTGTGGATGGGGGTGTGTGCTCCTGTGGAAGGGGTGTGGATGAATCTTGCTTACATCGGTGTAATTCGTGGAGTTTTGGGTTTTCGGAGCTGTGGATACAGGTGTGTGTGGTGTCCACAGAAGGGGGCTGCGCTGTGGGTAAGGACACGAAAATTTCGATGAATTTGCGTGCGAGCTCGGCGTGTCGGGCGTCGGCAATTAAAAAGGGTAAAACCGACTTAAAAATAAAGTGCGTAGATGCTGAATAAGTAATGCGCAAAACCTTATAAGTGTGAGTGACATCATGTATATGCTCTGAAAACTTGCATGAAGCACAAAGGAAATGGGTGTATATGCAGGTCAGGACGCATATGGGGAGGGTGAAATGTATACAGATTTCATTCAGAAATGAATCAGGGCCATTCCGAAGCTGAAAAAAACCTGAAAGATTCAGTTGTAAATCGAAACGCTTTCTTCTAGGGTGTGGTCGTTCTGATCTCCGTAGACGGCGGATGACACCAAAACTGTTGCTAACGCTACATTTATTGGTCGATTGTCAGTGAGCTGTCAGTAAATCCCACCACAACATGAGAAGCGCGCTCAGCATGACGAATGCGAAAAGCCAAGCTACTTCGAAGCGTAGAACTGCGGCGACGCGCTTTGTGGCGGCATTAGCCGTTGCGGCGACCGCTGGTAGTGCACTGGTTGGAAGCCAGATCGTTGCTCCTCAGGCTGCGTATGCAGCGCAAGAGCCCGCCACCGGTATTAATGTCGGTCCTGTTCGCGCAGCCATGGGGCAGGGTCGTGTGAACGCATCTGCGACGGATGAGACTACTGCTCTTCCTAACAACTACATTCGCTATGGCATTGTGCCAGGCATGTCAGAGACCGCTTATTCTCGTCCGGGTGTCAATGGAGGTAGGCCGATCACGGATGATAACCCGATCGGCACCTACTTGGGCGGAACGCTTGCCAAGGACAATGACCTGTGGACATACATCGCACGAGGCTGGCCCTGGAAATGGGATGAGAATCCAGCGAAGCGCAATGCCAGCGAAAAGTGGATGCATGCGCAGTACACGAAGTGGAACACCGGTGGTAGCAAAAAGATTTGGGTGAACGGCTAGTCCGCTATCGGTTTTAAACCGAACGATCCGGGCACCGTCCAACCCGGTGAGACGTTCCTGCTCGGTGCGATTCGTCATAACAACCTGCCGATCCGTGGCGGCACAAATGTCAAGCAGTTCTTGCACTCGAGCCTGAACATTACGCTCCCGGACCTGGTCGGCAGCACGCCTGAAAACTTCCCCTTCGTCAACCAGGAGACGTCCAACACCCTGGCGACGACGATTATCTATCGCAAGGGTGGCGCCTACGTGAAGACGGCCGGCGAGCCCGGCACGGGCACCTGCTCCTCTGACTTCGGTCTCAATGGTTGGGATGCTACCCAGCTCATCGAGGGTAAGTGGCCCCGCGACTGGCTCCTTGAAGGTGGCAAGTACGGTACCCCCGGCTACACACCTTCCGGTTCCTTCATTGGTCCCGCCTATGAGCCGGACCCGGTCGACGCAAGCGATCGTTCGAAGGGCTACGTCAACAAGCCCGAGACCCAGTCCGGACGCATCTACTGCGTCAAGTACGTGGGCGAGGGTAACGGCGACTACGAGACCTGTACAGCCAGTACTACAACAAGGGTGCCGAGCAGCCCGCCAGCACTCTGGGTACCAATCATCCCGAGGTTCTGCCGCGTACGTGGCCCGGCGCCAAGGGTAACGTCAACGAGAACCCCTACGTGTGGGACAACGTGAAACTTACGAAGACGACGTCGGACCAGACCTTCACGAAGAATGGTCGAACCTACCGCCTGCAGCTGTGGGGCTTCGTTCCTGCGGACAACCCCAGGACGCTGATCACCCCGGAGAATATTCAGAGCATTCCGACGGCCCAGTGCCCGCAGACCCCCGCGGCGGACGCAAAGCGCACTGACACCTTCATCACGCAGGAGCTCTCGGTCAACTACGGCTGCCTCTACGGCGTTATCACCGAAGAACGAACGGTGCGCATCGCGAAGTCCGTCGAGGATCCGGACCACGCAAACCCGACGATCCCGGCAGCCTCTTTTGGAGTCACAACCGGTGCGACGTGGCGGGATAACACAAATCGTAATCCGATGACGACCGGCAATGTCAGTGTCACGAAGCCTATGGCCTCAAGCGCACCTGTAAAGAGCTGGTACATCTCCTCCACCGACTCTGCGACACTGACACCGACGGGCTTCGGTGAAGCAAACGCAAAGTATGATTCGCACTTTATTCCCTTCGAGGTCACCAATTCCGACTTCATCATTTCGGAAGATCAGATTGGCGACCCGCAGTAAAAGCTCAAGGACATTAAGTGTGTCAACGGCATCGGCGAAGACGTCGCCGTGACCAAGACCGAACGCGGTGTCAACTTTAAGAACGTCGGCGGCGAAGAAACTCACACGGTCCTCACCGGCCACTCGGGACTGGGAAGCGCAACCATGTTCGACCACCTCAACCGCGTTGAACTCGGCGATGTCTTCTACATCGAAGTCCTCGGGCGCCACCTCAAGTACAAGGTCACCGACATCCGCACCGTTCTCCCAAACGAAACGGAAACCCTGAACAAGGTCGCAGGAAAAGACCTCGCAACTCTGATCACCTGTACGCCATAAGGCATCAACACTCACCGCCTCCTGGTCACCGGTGAACGCGTCCCCATGGACGATGCGCAGGTTGCAGAAGAATCGGCCAATGTTGAACCCGCAGTCGTTCAGACCTGGATGATCGCCGTTGTCGTCGGCATTATCATCGTCCTCATCACGACCGCAGTCCTATGGTTCCTTGCCCACAAGAACCGCAAGAAGCGCGAGGCAGCGCAGCTCGCAGCCGCAGAAAGTGGCGCACGCGCAGCTGACGGCACGCAGGCGGCCGACGAGTAGAGCTCACGCAATACGTCGTTCACACTCAGTGCCCCACCTTGGGAAACCAAGGTGGGGCACTGAGCTTCACGCACAACGGCACTTAACACTCGACAACGTTCACAGCCAAACCGCCAGCCGAGGTCTCCTTGTACTTCGAGAGCATGTCATTTCCCGTCTGACGCATCGTCTCAATCGCGACATCCAAAGACACGGTGTGCCGGCCATCGCCCCACAGGGCCATTCGAGCCGCATTAATCGCCTTCACAGCAGCAATCGCATTGCGCTCAATGCACGGGATCTGAACCAGACCGCCGACCGGGTCACAGGTCAGCCCCAAGGAGTGCTCCATGGCGATCTCGGCAGCATTCTCCACCTGCTCGGGAGTGCCACCCAATGCCTGTGCAAGCCCCGCAGCGGCCATTGCCGAGGCCGAACCGACCTCACCCTGGCAGCCAACCTCCGCGCCGGCAATCGACGCATTTGTCTTAATGAGAGTGCCAATCGCAGTCGCCGCAAGCAAAAAGTCGTGAATGCACTCTTGGCGAGCACGTGCGCACTCCGATTCTCCTCCCAGAGGAAGCTCCGAAATCCCAGCCATCTGGGCGGGAGAGCAATTCGGGAACTCGGCACCGGCCTCGGGACAGAAAGAAACAAGGTAACCAAGAACAGCGGGGATCACGCCCGCAGCGCCATTGGTCGGGGCAGTGACAATGCGGTGACCCGCAGCGTTCTCCTCGTTCACCGCCAGAGCGTAGAGATTGACCCAGTCCATGGCGCGCAAAGGATCTTGCATCGCCCCGGCCCAACCGTGGCGCTTTTCCAAACAAAACGCCTTCTCTGCGCGGGCACGCAACTGCGCAGCCAGGGCATTTGCGCGCCTGGGCACATCCAAACCACCCGGCAAAATACCCGTCGAGGCAATACCCGCATCGATCGCGCCGAACATCGTATGCGCAATGTGATCGAGGTATTCAGTGAGTGCAGCGGCGGAACGCGCGGAAAGCTCATTGGCGCGCACGAGCTCGGCGATCGAAAGCCCAGAGCGCGTGCACTGTTCCAAAAGCTCAGCGCCCGTAGAGAAGGGGAGGGGAGCAGGAGTGCACATTCCCGTCGTCTCCTGCGCTGAAGCGAGCGAAGCGATCTCGGGATGTTCGCTATCGTCATTCGTTTGTGCCATGACGAAGCCGCCGCCCACTGAGTAGTAGGTGCGCTGCAACAACAACTCGCCCGGGTATTCGCCTGCCTCGGAAGACTTCGCGCAAGCTTGGTTATCAGTGGCGACGCCGCCGTGGCCAAAGGAAGCGCACGCCGTCGCCGAAGCTTCGCCGTAGGCACTGATCGTCAAAGCATTGACGTGGTAGGGCAGAACCGTCCGCGGAAGAAAACGAATATCCGCCTCGATATCAAAGGGAATATCACGCCCGCCCGCAAAAGGAAGCATCCCGCTCGAGGCGATCGAAGGAATGACGCTCTCGACCGTATCGATAGAAACAGTCTCTGGGGCATAGCCCGCCAAACCCAGCAGAACCGCGCGATCGGTGTTGTGGCCTCGGCCGGTCGCACCAAGAGAACCAAAAAGCTCGACGCACACGTGGGAGAGACGCGAATACTCGGGAAGCGCACACAGCTCCGTCGAAAAAGCCAAGCCCGCGCGCATGGGGCCCACCGTGTGTGAGGAAGAAGGACCAATACCGACCGAGAACATGTCGAAAACTGAAAGCGGACGAGCGGCCGAGCTTGCGGGGACTTCGCCGGCGACAATCGCGGCGGGAGTAGGCGTATCTGCGCTGTATTCGTCCTGTGTGGTGACGTCAATCGGCGGCCGAAGATCCATGGGTTCTATTGTGCCCGAAAAAGCCCCGTGAAGTGGAAAAGAGGGACACCAAGTACGCGGGAGAAAACTCTCTTGCGCCATGCGAGACTGCCCCGCGCACTATGGGCGAATCTCTATAGACTTGGTGTCATGACTGAACGCATGAATGTCGAATCCTTCAATCTCGACCACCGCACTGTCCTTGCTCCCTACGTCCGCGTCGCTGACCGCAAGACTCTCCCCGGAGGCGACGTCCTCATCAAGTACGATGTCCGCTTCACGCAGCCGAATAAGGCACACCTGGAGATGCCTGCCGTTCACTCCATCGAGCACCTGAGCGCAGAGCTCATGCGTAACCACACCACCAAGCTCATCGACTTCGGCCCCATGGGCTGCCAGACCGGCTTCTACGCGCTGCTCCTGGGCGTGGAAACCGAAGAATTCCTTCCCATCTTGCAGGCAACCTTCGAAGACATCCTCAACGCAACCGAAGTTCCCGCTGCTAACGAGGTCCAGTGCGGCTGGGGCGCGAACCACTCCCTGTCCGCAGCGCAGGACGCCGTCCGTGAATTCCTCGCGCACCGCGACGAGTGGCTGGTTGTTACTCAAGACGACGCGGCCTCGTGCTGAGGCGCGTGCCGCTTCCTTCAACCAACAACTGACGATTCTTCCCAGAGAGGCCACTCATGTCCTTGACCCTGACCCCCTCGCGTGAACTTCCCGCGGTTGACGCCTTCATCCAGTGCGCGATGGTCATGGAAGCACAGCCCTTCCTTGACGCACTTACGCCCCTCCCCGGTGCCGACGCGGTGGAAACCCTCAACGTCGGCGCGGAAGGCCACCACCAGCAGAGCTACGCCTTGGGCCAGCTCGCGGGCCACACCGTCCTCGTCATCACCTCTGGCGTGGGCATCGCCAACGCTGCGGCAGCGGTCGCACGAGGCCTGACCATGGCCACCCCGAAGATCGTCATCGCTGGCGGCACCGCTGGCGGCCTCGAAGGCGGAATCAAGGTCGGCGACGTCGCAGGCGCCATCTCCACCATCTACAACGACGCCGATGCCACGGTTTTCGGCTACGAACTCGGCCAGATCCCGCGCATGCCCGTGGACTACCACTCCTCGCAGCGCGCCATCGACGCCCTTGCCAAGCTCGGGGACGCACAACCCCACACCGTGCGCACGGGCCGCATCGTCACCGGCGATTCCTTCGCCTCGGAAAAGGTCGTTGCCCGCATTCGCGCCGGATTCCCCGACGCGCTCGCGGTCGACATGGAAACCTGTGGAATGGCGCAGGTGTGCTGGTCCAATGGCATCGACTGGATCTGCCTGCGCGCCATCTCGGACTTGACCGGGGAAGGCGCCGATGAGGACTTCCACATGAACGGTGAGACCGCCGCATACCACTCCTTCGAGGCCGTGCGCGCATATCTCCCGCTCTTTTGTGCCTGAGAGGTGATGCCATGTCCTTTTCAGTCCTGATGGTCTGCACCGGCAACATTTGCCGCTCCGTGATGGCCGAGCAAATCCTCCGCGAGGCGGCTGCCGATAGCGGGGTCGACATCCTTGTTGATTCCGCGGGCATCAGCGATGAAGAACATGGGCATGGCATCGATTCTCGGGCTGCGCGCGCCCTGCGCGAGGGCGGGTATCGCGTGCCCTCGCATCGTGCTCGCCAGGTTCAGGCGGGGGAACTCCAGCGCTGGGACCTGATCCTTGCGATGACCTCCTCCCACCTTCGCGCCCTTGAACGACTTGCGGGCGGTCCCGATCCGAAGATCCGTATGTTCCGTGATTTCGAGGCGACCGCCGCCAAGCCCGCTCGCGGGGGCAACCGCGATGTGCCCGACCCCTGGTACGGTGACTATTCCGATTTCGAGGCCACGCGCGCGACCATTGAAAAGTGCACTCCCGCGATCCTTGAGTATGCCGTGGGGAGCTTGAATCGGTGACGAAACGATTCATGCGCACGCGCGCGCTTGTCACGGCGTGCCTGGCGGTGGCCTCGGCAATGGGGATAGGAGGCTGCGGGCAAGCAGAACCCGACGCAGCACAAACGCCCACGTCAGAAGCACCCCGAGGAATCGCGCTCGACTACACGGGGTTTGACCCGGAAAACTTCATTTCGGACCAGGTGCTGGACGATTCAACGACGATGACGGACGCGCAGATCGCGGCCTTCATTGCAGAAAAAGGTGAAGGGTGTCAGGCGGGGCGTGCGAATGATCAAGATATCCCATGCTTGAAGGATTTCTCGGTCGTCACCGAGAGCTACGCGGGCGATGAGTACTGTCCATGGGGATACCAGGGTGGCGAGGAAGAAAGTGCAGCGCAGATCATTGGGCAAGCCGCGCGTTCATGTGGAGTGAACCCGCAGGTTCTTCTGGTGACTCTCCAAAAGGAACAGGGCTTAATTTATGCCTCGGGCGGGGATTTTCAGTGGTTTAGTTACCCCAGTGCGATGGGCTACGCCTGTCCCGATAACAGCACCTGCGATCCCGATTACGCGGGTTTTCAACGACAGGTCTACTATGCGGCACGGCAATTTGCGATCTACCGGATAAAGCCCGAGCGTTATCGATTCCAGGCAGGGCGGCGGGTTGAGGTGCGCTATGCGCCAGCGCAAGAGTGCACCACGACGGAGATCACTCCTGCTAATCGAGCAACTGCGAGTATGTATAACTACACGCCTTATGTGCCTAATAGGGGTGCGTTGAAGGGGCGTGGGGATGACTGCTCTGTTTATGGGAACGCAAACGTTTACGCATACATGCGAGCATGGTTTCCACAATAATGTTGCAACTCAAGCAATGATAGGTAGCACGGGTATACACTGATTCTGCTGAGCACGCCCGTGTTCGTGCGACAACGTTGTTGCAAAGGGGCTCATCATGGAACCGTATGATATTTATAAAAGAACAGCGGATCCGCCGCAGGTCAAAACGAAGCCTCCGGGCTATGAACTCTTTGATGAATGCGCGGTTGGGATCGCATTATTACCGGGACGAATCCATGCAGTTGTCATGGATCGCTCGGGCCGCGTGCGTGAAGAACGCTCCCGCGCGATCATCACTGACTCCGACAAAGTCGTCACCACCATCAATATACTAGGCGAAGAACTTGTCCAAAGTGCCGAACCATATGGGGCAATCAGGGGAATCGGCCTGAGTATCAACGGGAGAGTGACCCGTCAGCGCACCTGTGTTCTGGAAACTTTGGGCTGGGACCACTTCCCACTCCTCCAACACATCAACGTTGATGCGCGGCTTCCTCTATCAATCATTACAAACCTTGAAGGCCTGGCGACCTACGAAATCGCCTATGGGGTTGGGCGGAGGATGGATGATTTCCTCGTCGTTCAAATCGCAGAGAATGTAGCTTTCGTTGAGGTCGAGGGCGGAAGGCTCATTACAGATCCCACGGGGAAATACCAACGAGTCCTCCACCTTCCCATCGCAGGGAGTAATGCTGTGTGCTCACTGGGACACATGGGATGTGCCAGCGGTGTGCTGATTCCCTCAGCTGTTCTTGCTCGTGCAAGAGGCGCACGCCTCGACGAAGGGAAAGACGCCAGGCCGCGCGACATAGAAGAACTCATCACCATGGCACGTACCGGTGACTTCGTCTGCCGGCGAGTTGTCATGGAATTCGCCCGCAACCTTGCGGTTTTCTTGCAAGGACTCAGCTATATTACGCAAAAGGAGCACATTGTCCTTGATGGAAGCGGGGTGCGAATCCTCGCCTCGGACTGGGCAATCCTCTTCGAAGACGAACTCTTCTCTTTTGCCTCAACAGGGGTTGTTGCTCCGACCGTCGTCCACCGCTCAAACGCAGACAGCCGTTGGGCGTGCGGCGCGGCAGCGCATCTATTTGCAACCGTTGGAGGTCCCAGGAACCTGCGGATCATCAACCGGAATGGGAATATTCAAGGCACGGAGGTCGTCCACCACAGCGAGCACTACGCCTCTCTAGTCGCTCTGTAAGTGCGGCGTTGAGTGTCGCTAAATAAATCACGGGACTGCGAGCAGTCCGCAGTCCCGTCATTGTTGTCCTAAGCCTAAGCGTGGAGCCTAAGCTCAAACGACTACTGTGCCTGAACGACAGGCAGAACAGACCAGGGGAAGTTAATCCACAGATCGGTGTAGTGCCACACGTAGTCAGGATCGATGATTGATACCGGCTTCTTGTAGATCACCACGGAGCGCGCTTCGACCTTTGCGTGCGCCTGACCATCCAAGCTCAAACCGCGCTTTTCGATGAGCTCCATGACCTTCTTGAGGGTCTTACCCGAATCAGCAACGTCATCGACAACAAGAACCTTCTTGCCATCCATCGCGGAAACATCCATCAGAGGGGGAAGAACCTGCGGCTCATCCAAGGTTTCGCCCAGACCCGTGTAGAACTCCAGGTTCATGGTGCCGATTGCCTTCACGCCCAGGGCATAGGAAAGCGCGCCGGCCGGAATCAGGCCGCCGCGCGCGATTGCAACGATAAGGTCGGGCATCCACCCGGAATTGACGATCTGCTGGGCAAGCTCACGAGAAGCATCGCCAAACTGTTGCCAGCTAAGGTTTTCGCGATTTTCACCGGTATTGGTAGTTGCGCCGTCGTCGAAAGGGGTGGAAGCAGTCATGCGATGAGTCCTTTGAATGGGATCAAAACGATCGGGTGAATGGACATATGTTAACGCGTGCGCTTCTTGAGCGCACGTAGCTGGCGAGCGTACTGCCCGCCCGGTTCGCGAGCCTGCCCATTGAAGGACCAGTGGAAAATTCGCGAGGGATCGAAAGTGCGCGAACACGCGCCACACGAAGTGACCCTGCGAGGCATGGAATACAGCTCCCGAGCAGCCCCGCACACGGGGCACACTCCTCTCCACGCGGGCCGAGGTGCAGGCAAGCCTCCTGAAAGGCGCGCGCGATCGGGGGAACCTAACTCGCGGGCTTTCGCCTGCCACACCTCGTCGTGATTGTGACTGGATCCCACAAGGGCGTGGGCGATCTCGTGGAGGATCACTCCGCGAACTGTTGGCGCATCATATAGAGAGGTCAGCGGCCCAGAAAGGGTGATTTCCTTGCGGGAATGGATGCACGAACCTGCTCGCCTGCGCGCACGATCGAAACGGAAAGACCACTCACTCAAACCGTGCTGGTTCATCAGTTCGCGCGCCATCTGCTGCGCGTCTTCACGCTTCACGCCGCCCCCTAGATGGCCTCGCGAAGGCGATCGATCGCGGCGAGCATGCGCTGCGGGGAAATCTTACGCGCAGTTCCAAGTTCTTGAGCGAAAAGGGAGACGCGCAATTCTTCGCGCATCCACAAAAGTTCTTCGAATGCGGCCTCGTGGCGCCCATCGAAGGGGCGCGTATCCATGAGCTCGCGCAACTCCTCAACTTCCTCGTCAATCTGGGACAAGGCCATGCGCGATTTCTCGTCGCGAGCAACATCTGCAGGCGAGCGTAGAGCCTTGCGCAGCCGCACGGATTGCGCCTGAATGTAGCGAGGAAGATTGAGCAGTCGCTCCGGAGGCGTTGCAGCAATGAAACCGTCAAAAATCAGCGAGGACGCGATCTCCTGAACGTCACTGCGCAGGCTCGAATACGCGGGACCACTGGCCTCGGCGAGGCGATCTTGCAGCTGCGCCCAGGATTCCATCGCGCGGACAACTACTTCGATGATCGAGTAGACCTGGTCCTCGTGGCGGTCGCGAATACGCGTGCAAAGATCCTCAAATGCCGAGGCATCGCGGATCGCCCACAGTCCGCGCTCGCGCGCAAGGGTGTCACTCAGAGCGCGCACGCTTGCCAATTGTGCATCGGCGATGAGCGCCTCGGTGCTTGGGTACGGCGTGGAAGTGAGCATGAGGGCCTCACGACCCGTCCAGCGCGTCGATACGCGCTTTGTTGACAGGCGAATCGTGCGCAGGACAAGGTTCGCAATGCCGAGGCGGTGTTCGCTTCGCGCCTGAGAGGCATTCGCCATCACCCGTACTCCAGCTAGCGGATTATCGCGATCCCCCTGGGGGACAAGCGCCGGGAATGCGCGGATGAGCAAGCCCTGCGCGCGCGATTCAACTGATTGTGGAAGCGTCGCGCTGGGGAAGGCTTCAAGATTGTCCGCGAAGAGTTCCTGTTCGCTGCTTTCCGTCGCCGAGGCCGCGCCCGCGGGCGCTTTCGATCCTGCGTTGGGTGCAGGCGCCTGAGCAGTGGTGGAGGCGTCTGTTTTGGTAGGCATCTCGTCCGCCTGCGGCTCCCCCTGAGTCTGAGCTGCCCGCGCAGAGCGTTTCTGGGCCTCGCTCAAGGCTTGGCGAACAGCGGTGCGTAAGGCACGATCGGTTGCTCCAGCAAGGGTGCGCTTGAGGTAGCCAAGGTCCTTACCACTGCCCAACTCGCGGCCGTCGTGATCGTGAACGACGAAAGTCATCCACAAGTGATCGGGAAGAGAATCCTCCATCGCACGCAGATCCGAATCACTGAGGTCAACTCCGCGCAATTCTCGCAGCGCCCGCGTGAATAGTTCGTTGAACGAGGCCGATTCGGCAGTACGTGCACTGCCTTGCTCGGAAGAAGTGGCCTCGGCTTTGGCAGTGTCGCTTGGAACTGCCGATTCAGGAGAGTGCTTCGCAGGAGTTTGCACAGTCCCTGCGCTCTTGCGCGCGCTTCGCGCTTGCCCGGTTCGCTCGCCCCACGCAGCTAAACGACCCAAAGCCGCGCTCAAAGACGCGGGGTCTTCTGCTTGAGCCTGCTGTTGTGTGGCCTGCGCTTTCTTCGGCGCGGGGGCACTGAGGTCAATGCGGCCATGACGCACGTCCTCGACCCACGTCGCCACGGTCTTTGCGACCTCGGGAGCCGGAGCAAGCAAGCGACGCTTTGCTTTGGGGAGCGCGCGGATTGCCTCGGTGATGAGCTCTTCGCGCATCCCGGGCACCAACCAGTCGGTCCCCTCATCGCTCACGCGCCCTAAGGCCTCGATCGGGATCGACATGGAGACACCATCACGCGGGGAACCCGGGTGGAACTCGTAGGACAGGGGAAGACGCAGCTCGCCCTGCACCCAGTGATCGGGGAAACCCGCGCCGGTTTGGCCGAGGCCTCGGGGAAGAAGAAGTTCGGGCGGGTAGTCCAAGAGCTTTGGATCCGTGCGTTTCTTGTCCTTCCACCAACGGTTGAAGTGCCCGGTGGAAATGATGGACGCCGGGAGAATATCGTCAAAGAACCTTTCCAGCGCCATTTCATCGGCGACGAGGCCGTGGGTGCGGCTCCTGCGCTCCGTTTCGCGTGCGCGCTCGATCGCCTCGTCGTTGCGCCGTTGGAAGGCGTGGCGCTCACGCCACTGACCTTGAACAAGAGCGTGGCGGATGAACATCTCGCGGGCAAGCTCGGCAGCAGTGACAGGGGTGCTGAGGGCCGCTGCGAAGGGGGAGTCGCTGGGCATCGCGCCACGAATTGAACCCAGGGGAGCGGCCCCCAGGCGTCCGAGAAGAACCGGACGGTCTGCGATCAAGGTCAAGCCGTAGAGCATGACTTTTTCTTGGACGTAGGCTGCGCCTCGCGAGGAATCCCAGGTCGGCTCGGAATAGACGCGCGTGAGGAGATCCTTGGCAAGGGGCTCGACCCATTCGGGGCGAATCCGCGCGACCGTTCGCGCGAAAAGTCGTGAGGTTTCGACGAGTTCGGCCGTCATCACCCAATCGGGGTGACCGGTGATTCCGGAACCTGGCCAGATCGTGAAGTGGGTTCCGCGGCTCCCCGTGTAATCGCGGGTCACCGGGTCCCAGGCTCCGAGGCTGGATAAAAGCCCGACAAGAATCGAGCGGTGAATGTCATCCGTATCAACCGCGCTTGTCGATCGTGTATAGGCCACAGCGGCACGCGCGGCTGCGTCGGCGATTCCCGCACGCGAGGCCTCGTCAACAACATCCCCGGCCGAAGGAATGCCGAGGGGCTCGGTGTGGATGCCAATCGTGCGGGCCATATCGCGCAGTTGATGGGCAATGTCGCGCCACTCGCGGAAACGCAGGTAGTGAATGAATTCGGCGCGGCACATGCGTCTAAAAGCCGTGCCCGACAAGTCGCGCTGTTGGATGTGGAGGTAGCGCCAGAGGTTGAGGTAGGTGAGGAAGTCCGAGTGTGGATCGGTGAAACGTGCGTGTGCGGTGTCGGCGGACTCCTGGTGGTCTAGAGGCCGTTCGCGGACGTCTTGAATCGATAGAGCCGCGACGATGATGAGAATTTCCGAAGCACAGCCCGCGTCCTTGCCGGCAAGCAACATGCGTCCAAGACGCGGGTCGATAGGAAGACGAGCAAGATCGCGGCCGATCGGCGTGAGCTCAAAACCGCTTTGCGAACTCGAAGAATTCTCCAATGCGCGAAGTGCCCCAATTTCGACGAGCAGATTGATGCCGTCGCGAATAGCACGCGAATCAGGAGCATCGACGAAGGGGAAAGAAGCCACATCGCCCAAGCCCAAGGCGCTCATCTGCAAAATGACGGACGCAAGCGAGGTGCGCAGAATTTCCGGCTCGGTGAAAGGCGGCCTTGACGCGTAGTTTTCCGCGGAATATAGGCGAATTGCGATGCCATCTGCCACGCGCCCGCACCGTCCCGAACGCTGGTTTGCGCTTGCTCGCGAAACCTCTTCAATGGGGAGACGCTGCACCTTCGTCTTATTGGAATAGCGCGAAATACGCGCCAAACCCGGATCAATGACGTAACGGATTCCCGGAACCGTCAGCGAGGTTTCGGCAACGTTCGTCGCCAAGACGACGCGGCGGTGAGAGTGCGGCTCGAAAATCCGGTGCTGCTCGGCGGAACTCAGGCGTGCAAACAGGGGAAGAATCTCAATATCCGCCGGATTCTTCGATCGCGAAATATCACGCGGTGCGCGGTTGCCGAGGTGATCGTGAAGGGCCTGCTCAACATCGCGGATATCGCGCTCGCCGGGGAGGAAAACCAAGATATCCCCGGGGCCCTCGCTGCACAGTTCATCAACCGCGTGGCAGATCGCCGTCTCGAGGTCGATCTCTACTCCCGCGCCGTAGCCCTCCACAGCGAGAGGATCATCCGCGTCCTCTAAAACCAGTTGTTCGACGCCGCTGCCGGCCAGCATTTCTTCCCCAGTTGCCGAGGCCGTGGGGGAGGAAAGCGCGTCAGTATCCTTCCCGGAAGTTGAGGAGTACGAGGTCGGTGCATCGGCGGCAAGCGGGCGGTAGCGAATCTCAACAGGGAAGGTGCGTCCCGAAACCTCGATGACCGGGGCTGCCTGGAGCAGGGTACCTTCTCCGATCGAGCCATCCCAAGAGCCAAAGTGTTGGGCGAAGCGATCTGAATCAATAGTTGCCGAGGTAATGATGACCTTGAGATCAGGGCGCATAGGCAGCAGCCGCGCAAGGTAACCCAAAATAAAGTCAATGTTCAGGCTGCGTTCGTGGGCCTCGTCAATGATCAAAGTATCGTAGCGGCGCAGCATCGGATCCGACTGAATTTCCGCCAAAAGGATGCCGTCTGTCATCAGCTTGACAAGGGTCGTGGGGCCGACCTCGTCGGTGAAACGCACCTGATAGCCAACCACCTCGCCGGCTTGTTTGCCGACCTTTTGCCCCAGTTCCGAGGCGATTCTTTCCGCGACAGAGCGCGCGGCGATACGCCGGGGCTGGGTGTGGCCGATCATCCCGGCGATTCCTCGGCCCAATTCCAAGCAAATCTTGGGGATCTGCGTCGTCTTGCCCGAACCGGTTTCACCCGAAATGATGACAACCTGATGCTCGCGGATGGCCTGGGCGATTTCCTCGCGCCTAGCACTGACGGGAAGATCCGGGAAAGAAATGACCGGAAGCGCAGCGGCCCGAGCGGCAAGCTGTTCGGGCGTGAAAGGACGAAAAGGCGCGTGCGCATGGGCCGGGCGGTCCCTGCGTGAGTGAGAGCGCCGACGTCTGGGCTGCTGGGAAGAGGACACCCCTTCAGAGTATCGAAGAACGACTAGGCCAGCTGGGCGTGTGCGTTACTGGCGAAATTCTCCGCTGGGCTCAGCCCACAGCTGCGCCCACTCCAGCGCGGCCTCGCGAAGAATTTCGGGATGCTCACCCGCGCCAAAGGAGGTTTCGTGGATCAACTCCACGCGCGAGCCATCGGGAAGGCGAGGGAAGGCATCACGAGTGAGGTCCACGAGGTCTAGCTCGATATCGTCAGCGTCGTGGAGGATCAGGACGGGGGCTCCCGAAGGATCGATGATGCCCGGGTCAACCATCGACAGGTCCGCAAGTGTTTGCTTGGAAATGACGAAGGACTCGCGGGGACCCTCAGAGTCATCGGGGATCCAGGTGCGGCCCGTGTGCTCCAATTCGTCCAGCTGATTGCTGGAGAAAATCGCGCTCCAATCGTAGGAGAGTGGGCCAAGGACCGGCGCCGACAAGAAGAGCGCGGTCGCGTGGCTCAGGCGCGCCGCCAGTGCGGTTACCGAGCCGAAAGAGTGACCGTGAATGAGTTGGTTAGTGAAGCCCTGATCCGCAAGCCAGCCCGACGCGGCCTGGAGGTCTTCGATCTGGGACTCGCGAGAAATCACCTCGTCATCAGAAAGACCGTGCCCCGAATAATCGAATTGCAAAGTTGCGTAGCCCGCCTTGCGATAGGCGCGCGCAAGATCGTCAAAGTGCCCACCGGAATGACGGTCAGCAAGGAAAGAGTGAGAAAACAGGACAACGGCGTCCCGAGAATCTACAGGTTGAACGAAAGTTCCCGACAGTGTGATCCCGCGGGGAGTGTTCATACGTACTTCGCTCATGACTCCACCGTATCGGTTTCTTCTCGGATGCGAAATACCCCATCTCACAACGTGCGAAAAGGTAAACAAGTAGCGAATAGCTTTCGCCACCCACTAGGCTGGTTTCTATTCCAGACTCACATCGCACGAGGGCGCATTTAAGCGCCTGCGTTGAAAGAAAGGCGTCTCGTGGGAACGAAAATGGGCATCGCTGTCGGTTTCGGTATCGGCTACGTCCTAGGAACTCGAGCAGGCCGCGAACAATACGAAAGAATCTGCCATTTCGCCGCGAAAGTGCGTCGTTTTCCCGTGGTCGCACGTCCGCTAGACGCAGCCGGTGAAAAGGTCTCCTCCCTCGTGCGCACCCAGGGAGAGAAGGTTACCGATAAGGTCGCCGATGCCGTCAAGGAACGCCTCTTCCGGATGCCGGCTCAGGCCTCGGAAGACGACGAAGACCTGCCGACCTACGCGGACTGAGCGAAAACGCACTGTCGAACAATGACTGAATCCCTCAACACAGCAACTGAGCCCACGCGCGCACAAATCCGCCGCTGGAGGCGCTATCTGGCCGAAGAACGCATGGAAGCACGCACCTATCGCGCGCTCGCGGAACAGCGAACCGGCGAGGAACGCCAAGTGCTTTTGGGCCTCGCCGAGGCAGAAGGTCGCCACGAAGAATACTGGCTCTCTTTGCTGGGCGAACACGCACTTCCGGCGCCCCACCCGCCGCTGCGTACCCGCATCTCGGCAATGCTCGCCTACATGTTTGGAACGATTTTCGTCCTGGCAATGGCCCAGCGCACCGAACAGCGTTCCTCGTATGACGATGATGACGACGCTCCCGCACAAATGGCAGCCGATGAACGCATTCACGGTGAAGTTGTTCGCTCGCTGGCTGAACGTTCGCGCCAAACTCTGGCTGGGACCTTCCGCGCGGCAGTCTTTGGCATCAACGACGGTCTGGTCTCCAACCTCGCATTGATTTTGGGCGTTGTTGGCGCGGGTATGAGCACCTCGAATATTTTGACAACCGGTATTGCGGGACTTCTTGCAGGCGCGCTCTCGATGGGAGCCGGCGAGTGGGTGAGCGTGCGCTCGCAGCGTGAACTCCTTGACGCTTCCATTCCCGATCCCGAGGCCGATCGTTCCCTCCCCTCCCTCGACGTTGACGCGAACGAGCTGGCCCTGCTTTTCCGCGCGCGCGGTGAGGATGCGGAGCACGCTGATGCGCATGCCGCTGAGGTTTTCCGTCAGCTTGCCGAGGCCGAGGGGCGCGTGGGTGAAGAGGCCGGGGACGTGCGTGCTATCCGTCGCCCGATTTTCGCCTCGCAAAATGAGGAGGGCGCGGGAGCAAGCGAAGAAGTCGGAACCCCCATTCGGGCTGCCGCCTCGTCGTTTATTTGTTTCGCGACCGGTGCTCTCTTGCCGCTCATCCCTTACATTCTTGGCCTGAACGGAATGCTCGCAGCGGGGGTTGCGGTTGGGCTTGTCGGCTTTGCGCTCATGTTCACCGGCGGCATCGTCGGTGTCCTTTCGGGACGGCCGCCCGCGCCTCGAGCACTGCGCCAACTTCTCATCGGTTTTGGCGCGGCTGGTGCGACCTTCGCCCTTGGATTGCTTTTTGAGACGAGCGTGGCCTAGCTAGTTTCACCGGGGCGGGCGGAACTGAGCATGTCCGGGACACTGGGCGCGGCCTCGGCGCTCAATCTTGGGTTCTGAGATCGCCCCCGTCGCTCCTTGGAATCTCTTGAGAAGTGGATGACAATAGGGATCGTGCTCGATACCCTCAATCAGACCTTGCCGGATCTTTTCCGCGCCATCGATCTTCTTGGCGTGCTGCTCAACGGGATTCTCGGCGGACGCATTGCGCGTATCAAGCGCTTTGATGCCGTGGGCTTCATGGTTCTGGCAATCATGTGCGCGCTCGCGGGAGGCATTCTCCGTGACATCATGCTCGATCAAGGCCCGCCCGTTGCCCTGACCGATCCCTTCTACTTGGGAACCGCGCTTGTCGGTGCGCTTGTCGCCATGCTCTGGCGCCTGGACTCGCGTTTTTGGCGGATCGCCCTGGTCCTAGCTGATGGCACGGTTTTGGGGTGCTGGGCAGCTACGGGTGCGCTGAAGACGATCAATGCTGGGCTCGGTGTCGGGCCGGCAATTCTGCTGGGAATCATGACTGCTGTGGGCGGCGGAATGATCCGCGATATCTCGGCTGGAATGGTTCCGCAGGTCTTCGGCGGGAACAATCTCTATGCAACACCGGCTTTCGTCTCTGCCGCGATCATGGCCGCTTTCGGGCAATCGGGTCTGGAGCAGATCGGCATGTTGATTGCAACAATCGTGGGATCAAGTTTCACGGTTCTTGCACATTGGAGAAAATGGCAGCTTCCGTCGCATAATGACTGGACGCTGACAATGACGGCAACGCAGCTTCGTGCATTGTTACGCTTGCGTTCCGTCGATCATGAAGATGCAAAGAAAATTATTGAGGAACATTCGGATCAATGAGCAATGAGGCACGTACACCGATAACAAACACACAGGCAGCAGCCACAACTGCACAGGGCCAAGCGCCGATTCTTGGCGGAAACAAGTCCGGCTCGAAGAAGTTTAAGTCCTTCCACCTGCAGATGATGGCGCTGGGTAGCGCGATCGGCGCCGGGTTCTTTGTTGGCACCGGCGTTGCTGTCGCCGAGGCAGGTCCCGCAGTGCTGATCTCCTATATCCTTGCTGCGCTGATCGTTGTTGCCGTGATGTATTCCCTCGCCGAGCTCGCTGCCGCGATCCCTTCCTCTGGTTCGTTCTCAACCTACGCGGAAGCTGGAATTGGACGCTGGGCGGGTTTCACTTCCGGCTGGCTGTACTGGGTCATGCTCATCATGGTGCTGGGATTGGAAATGACCGGCGCTGCGCAGATTTTCACCCACTGGTTCCCGGGTGTTGCTCAGTGGGTCGTGACCTTGGTGATTGTCATTGTTCTGGGCGGGATTAACCTGCTGGCTGCCGGGCACTTCGGAGCTGTCGAGGCGGGTCTTGCGGCCTTGAAGGTCCTGGCGATTATTGCCTTCTTGGCTATCGGTCTGTTCATGCTCATCGGTTTCATCCCGGGGCGTACGCAGGGCTTGCACGAGGCCTTCGTTGGGAACGGGGGCTTTGCGCCTGCGGGCATTTCCGGAATCGCCGTCGGGCTCCTTGCGATCATTACTTCCTTTGGCGGCCTCGAAATCGTTACCATTGCCGCTGCCGAGGCCGACGACGCACGGCGCGCAATGTCGAAGGCAATCCGTTCCGTTATTTGGCGCATTCTGGTCTTCTACGTTGGTTCAGTGACCCTCCTGATCTGCCTGCTTCCGTGGAACTCCGTGGAAATGAGCAAGCGCCCCTTCGCGGCCGTCCTCGAAATGGCGCACTTCCCGGGGGTCGGCGTCATCATGGATATCATCATCTTCACTGCGCTGGTCAGTGCCTTCTCGGCAAATATCTACGCTTCTTCCCGTATCGCCTACTCCCTTGCTTCTCGTGGCATGGGTCCGCGTTGGCTTCTGGGCTCGAAGGTGGAAGAAGTCGCGCACACTGACGAAGGGACCATTGAGGTTGCTGCTCTACACGGCGATATTGAGCATGGTCGCACTCCCCGGAACGCGGTTGCGGTCTCGGTTGTGTTGTCCCTGATCTCGGTCGCACTCAACTGGCTCTTGCCTGCCGTGATTTTGCAGATTCTGCTCAATGCGGTTGGAATGGTCTTGCTCATCGTGTGGATCATGATCGTCATTGCGCAGATCCGCCTGCACCCGTCTTTGGAAGCACAGGGAGCTCTGTCGCTGCGCGTTCCGGGATGGCCGTGGGTTCCGAGGCTGTCGCTGCTTGGCCTCTTCGCGCTCATTGTCCTGATGCTCTTTAACGCTTCGGGACGCGCCCAGCTGCTTGCGATGGGTTCGCTGACGCTGCTTTTGGTCTGTATCTACTTCGTCGGCGAGAAGCTGCATGAGGGGAAAGCTGCGTGAGTGGATAAAAAGAGACCCGTCTCCTTCCGGGGAGACGGGTCTCTTTTTATCCACAGGGTGTAGGGCCTTTCGGCGTTTTCCACAGATTTGGGTGCTGACGTGGTTAATGATGACTTCCTGCGGCATAGTGTGAGGGACGCATGGATATCGTTTCCCTTAGGGTGTCGGTAGTTCTCAGGAAAGTCGGGAGGTGAGGAAGATCAAACGCACACACAGAGGGCGTCTGATCATTGTGTTCAGTGTCTTCCTCGCCGCTTTTGCGCTGCTGCTGGGATTCTGGTGGCGCGCCTCGGGGCCCACACATGCAACGGGGCCAGCGGATGTGACCTTGGGTAGCGCTGATGGTAGTCGCCGCGCGCTTGAAGAACTGCGCGTCATTGAGAAAGGCTCAGAATCAGTCCCGCAGTATTCTCGGGATCAATTCGGTCAGCGCTGGGCCGATGTGGACCGCAATGGTTGCGACACCAGAAACGACGTATTGAAACGGGACCTCCATGACCTCCAGATGAAGCGAAGCTCACCGCAGTGCGTTGTTGTGTCAGGGGTTTTAGATGATCCCTATACCGGGCGCCAGATTGACTTCCAACGAGGTGAAGATTCCTCCGAGGTTGTCCAGATTGATCACGTTGTTGCTCTTGCTAACGCTTGGAAGAGCGGGGCGTGGCAATGGGATGCGGTGCGGCGTCAAGACTTCGCTAACGATCCTTTCAACCTGCTGGCTGTTGATGGGGCCGCGAATCAAGATAAAGGCGCGAGCAGCGCTGATCAGTGGTTACCGTCCAACAGCGCATACCAATGCGCCTACGTCCAGAGGCAGATTGCAGTGAAAGCTTCATGGGGATTGGGGGTGACCCGGGCAGAGAAGAAAGCAATGACATCGGTTTTGGAGCGGTGCCAGTAAGGGAACTTGGTGGGGCTCCGGTTTCAGGCGCGTCTTCCTCGAGCAACAAAAACACCAACTTTTCCGTACCATCAGGCCGAAAAGTCAACACTCCAGCAACACGTAGCGTCCTATAACCCTAACCCGTAGCTTCCTATACCTCGCATCATCGCGCTCGAAAGCGGGTAAAGCAAAGCCCCGACCGGTGGGACGCACCGAGCGGGGCCGCTTGCGCGCTCGAAGGGACTCGAACCCCCAACCTTCTGATCCGTAGTCAGATGCTCTATCCATTGAGC
>ERZ773022.31-NODE-31-length-135292-cov-6.506304_pt1 | contig 135292 bp, 123 predicted proteins | sample MGYA00580839_ERZ773022 | MGnify/ENA primary metagenome ERZ773022 (study PRJEB29015, sample SAMEA2738020) | human oral metagenome | biome: human oral; feature: human-associated habitat; material: dental | place: China | collected 2044 ...
TTGTGCATGTTCATGTTTCAGTATTCTCCTGGAAATACTGTAAACAACGCTACTAATTTCTACAGATAAGCGAACAAGTCGCTGTGGGTGGCAAGAAACAGGCTTTCGACCGTATCGCGCTCGATTTGGTCAAGTTCATGATAAGCCTTGATTTAGCTGTTTGTTTTCATGCGTACCTCGTCAATAATGGCAAGTTGGCCGCCCATGAGGCGGTGTTGTAGGAAATCTTCCAAAGAAACCGGCATTTTTTGCGCCCAGTTCGGATAACCGTCCGGCACGCCGGGGACATTCAAATTGTCAATGACGCCCAGCAGGTTTTCCAGTTGTACGGCGTAAAGCTTGCTGCGGCTCAATGCGCCGTATTTGTGCAAAGCCGCCAGCAAAGTTTCATCGGCTTTTGCCGGCATTTGCACGTCTGCACCCAGACAGCCGGTATATTTCAATTTGTCCAGCAAATCGGCTTTATCGTGTTCGCGCTCATCCAAGGCCGTCTGAAAAGCGGCTGCATCCGGCAAAGTACCGAGTTTGAACATCGTATCTAAATCTTTGCCTATCCAATAACCTGCCAAGGGCGCGACATCGTGGGTACTGATGACCGTAATCGCCTGCTCGGGGTATTCTTCAGGTAATTGAAAACCATTCCAGCCCTTGCTGAAATACATCACTTTGTAGGAAAACACTTGATAGCGGTTGAGCAGATAACGCGCTTGATCGGGTACCGTTCCCAAATCCTCGCCGATGATGACGCAACGGTTGCGCTGGCTTTCCAAAGCCAATATGGCGAAAGTCACTTCGGCATCGTAATGCACATATGCGCCGAAATCTGCTGTTTTATCGTTTAAAACCCACCACAAACGACACAGCGCCATCACATGGTCAATCCGCAACACTCCATACAGGCGCATGTTTTCGCGCAACAGATGGGCAAACTTTTCATAGCCCGTATGTTTCAACATCGACGGATTAAGCGGCGGCAAATTCCAATTCTGCCCTGTCGGCCCCAAAGGATCGGGCGGAGCACCAACAGATACGTCCATACAATAATCTTGGCGGTTTAACCAAGTATCCGCGCTGCCTCGCGCCACGCCGACTGCCAAATCGCCGTAAATACCGAGTTTGACACCGTATTCGGCAGCGGCTTGGTTAACTTCTTGCAACTGCTCCGCGCAAAGCCATTGCAGCCACATATAAAAACGGATTTCACGTTCATGGCTGCGCGCGAATTTTTCTACTGCTTTGCTATCAGGCTGATGAAATTCAGACGGCCATGACTGCCAACCCACTTGTCCGGAACGACTGTAATACTGGTCCAAAGCCTCAAACAAACCGAAGCCCTGCAAAGCCTTGCCTTTATCCGCAACAAATACTTCAAATGCAGCGCGTTCATTTGCCGCAGCTTCGCAGGTATCTTGTTCAAACGCGTTAAACGCCATGTGCAGCGCATCACGCTTACATGCCCAAACCGCCGTATAAGTCACCGTTTCCGTAATACGCAAAGCGGCGATACGCTGACGGATTTTTGGTTGTGCCAGCCAGTTTTTCAGTTGTTCGTTATAAGTAAACGCCCCGACTTTCTCAATATCCAAATAAATCGGATTGAGCCATTCGCGCGAAGAAGGGCTATACGGGCTGGCAAAGGCAGGCTTGCTGGTAAACAAGGCGTGCAAAGGGTTGATACCGACGAAATCCAGCTTTTTCTCCGCCGCATATTTCATCAGGTTCAGCAAATCGGTAAAGTCGCCTATGCCCCAGTTGCGCTTGGAACGCAGGCTGTACAAATGCATGGTCAAACCATTCATGCGACCGCCATTGGCAAGCAGTTTGGGCTGATAAACCGACTCAGGCGCAACAATCAGGCGTACAAGGCAACATTTGCCGCCGGTCTCGGCCGACAAAGTGTAATAACCGCAAGCCAGCTGGGGCAGCTTAATCCAAAGCGTATCGTTGTCGCCCGGATATAAAGTCAAGGTCTGGCACTCATCCGCCTCATCAATCAATACGACCGCTTCCGCACCATGAAATTCAGACGGCATCTGTAAAGATTCTTCGCCGTTTTCATGCGCGACCATCGTATTCAGATAAAGGCCGTCTGAATCAGCTTTGCTTTTGTCCAAAACAGCAACGATCGATTCCAACACTTCAGGTTTGGTCGCATGATATGTACCGTTGATGTCGTGGTAGCCTAAATCAATACCGGCCGCTACGGCCTGCTGCTCCAATGTTTCACTCATTGCACTCTGCCTGTTTTACCAATATCTGAATCTTAATACAGATCTTGTCGCACCGTTACATGTAATTCATTGTAGTCTCTAACAAAATCCATATTTCCCTGCTTGATTTGACCTGCGCCAAAATTTCCTATTTATCTGTCTTGTAAAAACTTAAAGGCCGTCTGAAAAGGAAGGTTTCATTCCTTTTCAGACGGCCTTTATCATGCTTCAAGCCTGATTAGTGGTGGTGATGACCGTGCGGGCCATGTACGTGACCGTGGGCAATTTCTTCCTCAGTCGCATCGCGCACACCTTCAACGGTTGCTTTGAACAATACTTTCATACCAGCCAAAGGATGGTTGCCGTCCACTACGGCTTTACCGTCGGCAACATCGGTTACACGATAAATCAATACATCGCCTGTTTCCGGATCATCGGCTTCAAACATCATGCCGACTTCAACTTCAACAGGAAATACGCTGACATCTTCAATACGCACCAGCTCAGGATCTTGCTCGCCGAAAGCATCATTAGGCGACAAAGCTACTTCAACGGTATCGCCTACATTTTTGCCGTGCAACGCTTCTTCCACCAAAGGGAAAATACCGTCATAACCGCCATGCAGGTAAGCAATCGGCTCTTCAGTTTTGTCCAACAGCTGGTTGTTTGCATCGTACATTTCATAATGCAGGGAAACTACGGAATTTTTAACAATAGACATCATGTCGTCCTTAATCAATATTTAAAAGTCAAGTTCAGGCTATTCTATCACAACTGTAACTCAACAATCGGTTTACCTTAAACAAATACTTTTGGCAAACACAACAAAACCAAAAAAGCCCATATAAAAAACCAAATTGAATGATTCCAATCCATAAAAGTTGCTTTTTCACAACACAAAGTTGCTAAATTACAAAAAATTCCCCAAACGCAAAAACATTCTAAATCCTTAAAACCAACAACAGTTAAAAATAATCAAATTATTGAATATAAACAACTTTTTAAAAGTTCATTAATTATGAATATTTTTAGATGATTTTTTACCTGCCTCCCTGATTTACATTATTTTCGCTAATTTTGTATTGATTTTAGTCCGCAAACGGTTAAGCAACGTTGCATTGGCCCACCCCGTGGGGCATAATAACGAAAATTCAGCAATGAATTTCTACTGTACAGGCCGTTTGACGGCTATTTTTAGTTTAAATGTTTAAATCGATTTAAAAAAGGTCCTCAAAAATGAAAAAATCTCTGTTCGCTGCTGCTTTGTTGTCTTTAGCTTTGGCCGCTTGTGGCGGTGCTGATAAAGCTGCTGAAACTGCCGCTTCTGCTGCTTCTGAAGCCACTGCTTCTGCTACTGAAGCTGCTGCATCTGCTACTGAAGCCGCTGCTTCTGCTGCTACCGAAGCTACTGAAGCCGCTGCTTCTGCTACCGAAGCTGCTGCATCTGCTACTGAAGCTGCTGCTTCTGCTACTGAAGCCGCTGCTTCTGAAGCTGCTAAATAATATTCTTTTGAATATAAGAAAAGCAGGATACCATTGCGTATCCTGCTTTTTTACATTTCTCACACTCCCCTTCCCGACTTTTCCGCCTGACTGCCATGCACCTTCACGACCGTTTTGCTGAGTTTCTTTCCGTCTCTGAAATCATCGAAGCCACTCCGGCCTTGTTAAACGACCAACGCCGTCGTTTTATTTCTTCGCCGGATATTGTCTTACAGCCGAACTCCGTCGAGAGCGTGCAGAAAATCATGCGTTTCTGTTTTGAAAACCGTATCCGCGTAACCCCGCAAGGCGGCAATACCGGATTATGCGGCGCAACGGTAACCACCGAAGGCGTACTACTAAACCTCTCCAAGCTCAACCGTATCCGCGATATCAACCTTGCCGACAACAGCATGACGGTTGAAGCAGGCGTGATTTTGCAAAATGCTCAAAAGGCGGCAGCCGAAGTTGGACGACTGTTTCCGCTCAGCCTTGCCAGCGAAGGCTCTTGCCAAATCGGCGGCAATATCGCCTGTAATGCCGGCGGTTTGAATGTCTTGCGTTACGGCAGCATGCGTGATTTGGTATTGGGTTTGGAAGTCGTTTTACCAAACGGCGAACTGGTTTCCCACCTTCAGCCCCTGCACAAAAACACGACCGGCTACGACTTGCGCCATCTTTTTATCGGCAGCGAAGGAACATTGGGCATCATTACCACCGCCACACTCAAACTCTTTGCCCAACCCAAAACCAAAGCAACCGCATGGGTAGGTTTAGACGATATTGAATCCGCCGTCTCGCTTTTAACTGCGGTGCAAGGCCATTTTGCCGAACGCTTGACCAGCTTCGAGCTGATCAGCCGCTTTGCCCTCGATTTATCTTCGGAATTCAGCCAACTCAAAAAGCCTGCCGATGCGGAATGGCATATTTTGATTGAACTTGCAGATTCCGTTTCCGATGCCGGACTGGATGAAAAACTTGCCGAATTTCTCTATAAAAACGGATGGGAAAACAGCATCTTAGCGCAATCCGAGCAAGAGCGCTCCGACTTATGGACCTTGCGTGAAAATATTTCCGCTTCCCAACGCAAACTCGGCACCAGCATCAAACACGACATTGCCGTCCCTATCGCCCAAGTGGCCGCCTTTGTCCGCCAATGCGCCCCTGCCCTGGAAACCCGTTTTCCCGGCATACAAATTGTCTGCTTCGGACATTTAGGCGACGGCAGCCTGCATTACAATACATTCCTGCCCAACGTATTGAGCAACGAAGCCTACCAATACGAAGACGCCGTCAATACCATTGTTTATGAAAACATCCTTGCCTGCCACGGCACGATTGCCGCAGAACACGGCGTAGGCATCATCAAAAAACATTGGCTGCCCCGTGTGCGTACGCAGGCCGAACTCATGCTGATGCATGCCATCAAAAATCAGCTTGACCCTTATGGCATTATGAATCCGGACAAACTCCTGCCTTCTTTGGATTAACCAATACAAAAAGGCCGTCTGAAACATTTCAGACGGCCTTTTATCTTATCCACACTATTTCAATGCCGTTTTCCAATCCAATCCGCCCAACGACGGTACCTGTATCACTTCATTGGTATCCAAATTGACCGCTGTCAGCTCTCCGCCCCATAACGCGCCTGTATCCAAAGCAATAACCTGATCGGTATTAACGTAGCCCAATGACGACCAATGTCCGAACACGGTAATATAATCCAAATTCTGCCTATCGGGCGCTTTAAACCAAGGGCGCAGGTAAAGCGGCATTTTTTTCAGAGTGGATTTATATTCGTAATCCAATTCGCCTTTGTACGTCAACGCACGCATACGGGTAAAGACGTTGATAATCATGCGTAGGCGCTCATAGCCTGTCAAATCATCCGTCCACTCGGTCGGCTTGTTGCCGTACATTTTACCAAAAAATTTCCTGTATTTTTTACCTTGCAATTCAGCCTCAGCTTCACGGGCAAGGCTTTCGGCCTTATCAACCGACCATTGCGGCAAAATACCGGCATGCACCATCACATGCCTGTCGCCGCGCACCAAAAGCGGTTGATGACGCAGCCAGTCAAGCATGGCATGACTATCGGGATGGGTCAAAATCGGCTCAACTGTATCACTGCGCTTAAGCGTTCCTTCACCGCAACCGACTGCCAAAAGATGTAAATCATGATTGCCCAAAACCATTTGCACGCTGCTGTCATGCTCTTTGGCAAATTTCAGGGTTTCCAAGGACTTCGGGCCGCGATTGACAATATCGCCAACCAGCCAAAGGGTGTCCGTACCATGATTAAAGCCGATTTTGGCAAGCAACAAAGTCAGCTCGTCAAAACAGCCTTGAATGTCTCCGATTGCGTAATGTGCCATTATTATTGTTTTCCGTTGTTCTTATTTTCAGACGGCCTCAAGCCCAGCCCAGGCCGTCTGAAAACATCAATTATGCATTTAAAACCAATACTGCTTCTGCTTCAACCTGAACGCCTTTAGGCAGGCTGGCCACGCCCACCGCAGCGCGTGCAGGGAAAGGTTGTTCGATAAATTCAGCCATCACTTCATTGAACACGGCAAAGTTGGCCAAATCGGTCAAATAAGCATTGAGTTTGACGATATCGTTCAAAGAACCACCGGCCGCTTCGGCTACGGCTTGCAGGTTTTTAAATACTTGCACTGCTTCTGCGCGGAAGTCGCCATCGCCGACCACAGTCATCGTAGCCGGATCCAAAGGAATCTGACCGCTCATATAAACCGTATCGCCTGCGCGTACTGCTTGGCTGTATGCACCAATCGCGGCAGGGGCTTTGTCGGTATGGATAATGGTTTTAGACATGATATTCTCCTCAAGTAGAAATGTCAGAATCAGGTGGAAGCTTCGAATTTTACTTTCAACAGAAATACGTTTCAATAAAAGCATTCAATTAATGCGTTTAGCCCGTCTTGTTCTTCCCCGATTTTAAACCTACAATTCCACACATTATTCATTTCAAAGCCGAAATTATCATGTTTTTTGTCTTATCCCCAGCCAAAAACCTCAACGAAAAAGACCCCTCCCCCGTCAGCAGCTTTACCCAGCCCGACCTTTTGCCCGAAGCAGAAATCCTGATGCAGGAGTTGCGTCAGCTTGCCCCTCAACAAATCGCCGAGCTGATGCATGTTTCCGACAAAATCGCCCTGCTCAATGCCGAACGCAATGCCGTATGGCACACGCCGTTTACGCCTGAAAACGCCAAACAGGCCGTATTTATGTTCAACGGCGACGTCTATGAAGGCATTGCCGCCGATACGCTCAAGCCGGAGCAAATCGACTATCTGCAACAACACGTCCGCCTACTCTCCGGCTTATACGGCGTACTGCGCCCGCTCGACTTGATGCAGCCCTACCGCTTGGAAATGGGCACAGCCTTTGCCAACTCGCGCGGCAAAAACCTCTACGAATTTTGGGGCGATAAAATCACCGACCTGCTCAACCAAACACTGAAGCAAGCCGGCAGCGACGTTTTAATCAACCTCGCCTCACAAGAATATTTCAAATCCGTCAACACCAAAAAACTCAACGCACGCCTGATTACGCCGATTTTTAAAGACGAGAAAAACGGCAAATACAAAATCATCAGCTTCTACGCCAAGCGTGCGCGCGGTTTGATGGTGCGCTACGCGGCAGAACACGGCATTACCGATCCTGAAATGCTCAAAAATTTCGACTACGAGGGCTATTCATTCAATGAAGCAGCTTCAAACGAAGCCGAATGGGTATTCATGCGTGAAGAACAATCCAAATAAAAACAGAATCCTAGATATTTTTTCTAAAATACCTCTTGGCAAAGGCCGTAAGTTCCATTAATATTACGGCTTCAAGAATGGAAGCGTGGCAGAGCGGTTTAATGCAACGGTCTTGAAAACCGTCGAGGGTTGATAGCCCTCCGTGAGTTCGAATCTCACCGCTTCCGCCATTCTTGATATTTTTTTATCTAGTGAAAATGAAATGCGAGACTTGATGATTCAAGTCTTTTTTATTTTCAAATCCAAAGAATTCCGTAAAGGCCGCCTGAAAATTTCTTTTCAGACGGCCTTTTCCTTTTCTACAAATCAAATGCGGCGTTAATCAAACGTTTGGTGTAGTCGTTTTGCGGATGGTGGAAAATCTGATCCGCGCTGCCGTACTCAACCATTTCGCCCTGCTTCATCACAATCACGTTGTCGCTGACAGCGCGCACAACAGACAAATCATGACTGATGAACATATAAGTCAGGCCGTATTTCTTCTGCAAATCGCGCAAAAGTTCGACCACTTTGGATTGTACAGAGCGGTCAAGTGCAGAGGTCGGCTCGTCCAAAAGGATGAATTTCGGGCGCAGGATAACGGCGCGTGCAATAGCGATACGCTGACGCTGGCCGCCGGAGAATTCATGCGGATAACGGTTGAGCGCATCAAGCGGCAGGGACACTTCCTTCATGACTTCCAAAACGCGCTGGATACGTTCTTTTTTAGTCATTTCAGGATGATGAACCGTCAAACCTTCGCCAATAATTTCGCCAACGGTCAGGCGCGGGGAAAGCGAACCGAACGGATCTTGGAACACAATTTGCCGTTGCGATTTCAGACGGCGTGCTTCTTCGGCGGTATAGTTTTTCAGGTCTTTGCCTTCAAAGGAGATATGGCCGGTATAAGGCAGCATCTGCATTACGGCTTTGCCCAACGTGGATTTGCCGGAACCGGACTCGCCGACTACGCCCAATGTTTCGCCTTCTTTAATTTTGAGGCTGATGCCTTTGACAGCGTCAAAAGTTTTGAGCGGTTTGCCGAAAAAGTTTTGCTTCAATACGAAAGAAACATTGACATTGTCGGCATCGATTAACATACCGGCGTTGTTTTCTTCCGGCTCTTTCATGCCTTTTGGAATAGCATTGATGAGTTCGGCAGTATATTCGTGTTTCGGATGGGCAAATACTTCTTTGATTTTGCCGCGCTCGACAATTTCGCCGTTACGCATGACGCAGACGGTTTTGGAATAGTGTTCCGCCAAACCCAAATCGTGGGTAATGAAGATAATCGCCATGCCCATTTGCTGTTGCAAATCGTGGAGCAAATCGAGAATCTCGGCTTGAATGGTCACATCCAAAGCCGTGGTCGGTTCGTCGGCAATCAGCAGGTCAGGTTCATTGATGAGTGCCATGGCAATCATGATGCGTTGCAGCTGACCGCCGGAAAACTCATGCGGATACTGCTTCATGCGGCGTTCGGCTTCTTTAATGCCCACACGCTCCAGCAATGCCAATGCCTTCTGCCCGGCTTCTTTTTTGCCAAGCTTTTTATTATGCACACGCGCCGCTTCAATCAGTTGCGTACCGATACGCATAAACGGATTGAGCGAGGTCATCGGCTCTTGGAAAATCACGCTGATGCGGTTGCCGCGCAAATCACGCAGGGTTTTCTCATCGGCATCCAAGATGGAAATGCCGTCAAAAGTAATGCGCGAATCTTTGCTGTATCGGGCAAATTTTTCAGGCAACAGGCGCATGATAGACATAGACGTTACAGACTTACCCGAGCCGGACTCGCCGACCAAAGCCAATGTTTCGCCCTCTGCCACTTTAAAGCTGACATTACGCACGGCGTGCACGTTTTTTTCATGCAGTTCGAAATTGATGTCCAGATTTTCTACAACCAGTAACTGTTTTGTCATTTTGATTATCCTTTTGGTTGTGGTTTAGCGGTCTTTCGGGTCGAGCGCATCGCGCAGGCCGTCGCCGATAAAGTTGAAACAGAACAAAGTGGTTACCAAGAAGAAACTTGGCACGAGCAGCTGCCATGGTGCGGCTTCCATCGAAATCGCGCCTTCTTGCAGCATCGAACCCCAACTGGTCATCGGCTCTTGCACACCCAAGCCCAAGAAGCTCAAGAAGGATTCAAACATAATCATGCCCGGCACCAGCAATGAGGCATACACCATCACCACGCCCAAAACATTCGGAATAATGTGGCGCGTTACGATTTTACGTTTTGCCACGCCGCTTACACGCGCCGCTTCGACAAACTCTTTATGCTTCAAGCTCAAGGTTTGGCCGCGCACGATACGCGCCACGTCCAGCCAAGACACTAAACCCACGGCGGCAAAAATCAAAAGCAGGTTGCGGCCGAAGAATGTGGTCAACAGAATCACGAAAAACATAAATGGAAATGCGTTCAAAATCTCCAAAAAGCGCATCATCAGCGAATCGAGCTTACCGCCGATAAAGCCGGCAATCGCGCCATAAAGCGTACCGATGACAACGGCCACCAATGCGCCGGCCACACCGACCAACAAGGAAATACGTCCGCCGGTTGCCGCACGCGACAGCAAATCGCGGCCGAGCAAATCCGTACCCAGATAGTGATGGGTAGAAAAGGACGGCGGAATCTGCATATTGTCCCAGTCGGTGAAGTCGTAGGTATAGCGGACAATCCATGGCGCCACAATCACAAAAATGCTGATCAGCAACAGGATGATAATGCTGTACACCGCCGCTTTGTTCTGTTTAAAACGCCGCCATGCGTCGCTCCACAGGCTTTTGCCGTGTACTTGGGCGTATTCTGCTGCCTCTGCAAGGGCCTGAGTCTGCTTCTTTTTGAATAACATAATGTTCTCTCTCGCTTTTTATTCTTTCTTCAGGCCGTCTGAACGTTTCAGACGGCCTTTGCGCAAATGGGATTAATAACGGATTTTCGGGTCAATAATGGCATACAGAATATCGAGGATGGCGTTGAACAAAATGGTCATAATGCCGACCAAAATCGTCAAACCCAAAATCATGCCGTAGTCGCGGTTAAGCGCGCCGTTGACAAACAATTGTCCGACGCCGGGAATACCGAACACGTTTTCAATCACAATGGAGCCGGTGATGATGCCGACGAATGCCGGGCCTAAGAAAGAAACAATCGGCAGCATAGCTGGGCGCAGCGCATGGCGCAGGATGATGCGGCTCATGGGCAGGCCTTTGGCGCGTGCCGTGCGGATAAAGGGACTGTTCAATACCTCAATCATCGCGCCGCGCGTAATCCGCGCGATACTGGACACATAACCGATGGACAAAGTAACGACAGGCAGGATCAAGTTCATCAGTGCGCCATCGTTCCAGCCGCCCGCAGGCAGCCATTGCAATCTGACGGCAAACACCAGTACCAATACCGGCGCCATCACAAAACTGGGAACGACGATGCCGGTCATCGCACCGCTCATCAGCGAATAATCCAGCCAGCTGTTTTGTTTTAAGGCGGCAATGATGCCGATAAACATGCCGAAGATGGCGGCAATCAAAAAGGCGTAGAAGCCAAGTTCTGCCGATACTGGCAGGGATTGGGCAAGCAACTCATTAACGCTGAAATCTTTATATTTGAACGACGGTCCCAAATCCCCCTGCGCCAACTGCTTGAGGTAGTGGAAATATTGGAGGTACATTGGATCATTGAGGTGATATTTCGCTTCGATGTTGGCCATGACCGCAGGCGGCAAATTGCGTTCGCCTGTGAACGGGCTGCCCGGTGCAAGCCGCATCAGGAAAAACGATACGGTAATCAACACCAGCATGGTCGGGATGGAAGCACATATCCGTTTGATGATGAATTTCAACATAATCAGGCTGTCCTGTCTGAACATACCGGACTCGTGAAAACAAAGCTGACCTGAAGCGGAAATCGGATGAATGGCAGTAGGCGTCTGTAACGTCGCCGCGCCGGTTTCTCTCTCTATTCCGACCGGGTTATTGTTTTTATTCGGAGTCGGGTAAGGTTTTTTTAGTTTTTAGATAATTGTTGTTATAAGGCCGTCTGAAACTTTGTATCCGCCGTTTCAGACGGCCTTTCACGTTAACGCGCCAAAGGTTCGGTGCGTTCAATCAGCCATGCTTTGGCCGCGCCTTCTGTCAAAGGCTCAAGACGGCGGCGCACTTCGGCGTGATATTGGTTCAACCATTCAATTTCGCTGCCGCTCATCAGTTTGGTATCGATCAGGCGCGTATCGATTGGGCAAAGGGTAACAGTCTCGAAATACAGGAATTTGCCGAACTCGGTTTCCTCTGGGTTTTCAACCGGACGGTTGATTACCAGGCTTTCGATACGGATACCCCATTTGCCCGGACGGTAAAGACCCGGCTCGTTGGAAGTCAGCATGCCTGACTTCATCGCGTGATGCGGTTGCGGCACGGCGGCAACGGCAATGCTTTGCGGACCTTCATGCACATTGAGGAAATAGCCCACGCCATGACCTGTACCGTGACCGTAATCGCATTGCGCCTGCCAGAGCGATTTGCGGCAGATGGCATCAATCATCGGGCCTTTGATGTTTTCAGGGAAAATAGTTTCCGCCAGAGAAATATGCGCTTTCAACACCAAAGTGTAATCGCGCTTCATGGCCGCACTCGGATTGCCGACGGGAACCACGCGCGTGATGTCGGTCGTACCGCCCCAGTATTGGCCGCCGGAGTCAATCAGCAGCATACCGTCGCCTTTGATTTTGCTGTTGTTTTCCGGTGTTGCGCTGTAATGAGGCAAGGCGGCATTGGCATTATAGCCGGCGATGGTGTCGAAACTTGGCGAAATAAAGCCGGGACGTTGGCTGCGGTGTTTGTAGAGCATACCGTCGATGTCCAGTTCGCTCAATTCGCCGCCGTCTGCCAAGATTTGTTCAAACTCGGCAAAGAAGCCGCACAATGCCGCGCCGTCTTCCGCCATGGTATTGCGGATATGGGCGATGTCGGCATCGGATTTGACTGATTTGAAGAATGTGCTTGGATGGATGGCTTCAATCAAACGGACGTCTTCAGGCAGGCGGCGCAAAGTGCCGACAGCGGTTTTGTTCGGATCAATCAGCAATGCGCCCTTAACGCCTGCCAAATAGTCCGCCGCTTGCGCATAAGGCAATACTTCAAAACCTGCCGCTTTCAAAGCTTCGGCAGATTCGGCTTTCAGACGGCCTGCATCGGTAAACAATACGGCTTTGTCTTGGCTGATAAACAGATGGGACAAGAACACAGGGTTAAACGGCACATCATCGCCGCGCAGATTGGTAATCCAAGCGATGTCGTCCAAAGAAGAAACCAAATGTGCATCTGCGCCCTGCTCTTTCATGGCCGCACGGATACGGGCCAGTTTTTCGACCGCAGTTTCGGAAACATAGTCGGGATGGTGAACGTAGATTTCCGGAGTCGGCAATGCAGGACGGTCGTCCCATACTTCGTCCAACAAGGTTTCAGGATATTCGAGGCGGATGTTTTTGGCGGCAAGTGCCTGTTTCAAACCGCGCTCGCCGCTGAGTGCGAACATATCGGCAGGTGCGCCGACCACTGCGCCCTCGGGCAGATTTTGTGCCAACCATTCGGTATAAGGCGCATCAACGCCCATTTTTTGCAGCTCGATGCCGTTTGGCGCAAGCTGTTGGCCTGCCTGTTCCCAATAGCGGCTGTCCGTCCATACGCCTGCTTTATCGGCGGTCACCACCAAAGTGCCGGCCGAACCGGTAAAGCCGGAAAAATCGCGGCGTGCCTGCCAATGCTCGGGCAGGTATTCGGAAAGGTGCGGATCGGCGGAAGGAATGACAAACGCGTCCACGCCATGTTTTTTCATAGCTTCGCGTAAAGCGGACAAACGTTGTTGTACAGATTTCATGTGTTATGTCTCCTGTTGTTTCAGACGGCCTCTGTCATCAAGGCCGTCTGAAAACTTGTGCTGTCTATAATCAATCTATTTTTTCGGTGCGAACGACCAGCTCTTGACCGTGTAGTTCCGCAAAGGGTCTTTGTCGGAATAGCCGATGATATCGGGTTTGACCATACGCACTTCAACCTGATGATACAGCGGAATCAGTGCAGCGTCTTCTTGAAGCTGCTTCTCCGCATCGGCATAGAGCTGGCTGCGCGCTTCCTTGCTGACACCATCTTTCAGCGTATTGTTCATAAATGTGTCAAACGCCGCGCTTTTGTAGCGGAATGCATTGTTTGAGTTGTTGGATTTCAAGATATTGAGCATACCCGCCGGATCGTTGAAATCGGAACACCAGCCGCTGAACGAAACCTTAAAATTACCTTGCGCGCGCGTATCCAAATAAGTTTTCCATTCCTCGTTGGACAAAGTCGGACGGATAAACGGAATGGCGGCTTTCCACACCGACTGCACGGCAGTAATTTGTTTTTTGGACGCTTCGCTGGTGCTGTACAAAATATCGAACTCAAGCGGATGTTCATCGTTGTAGCCTGCTTCGTTCAACAGTTTGCGCGCGGTTTCGATGCGTTTTTCAGGCGTCCACTCTTTCCACTCAGGATAAACAGGAATCACGCCCTGCATTTGCGGCGGCGTTAATTGGAACGCAGGCGTATCGCCACGGCCGCCCACTTTGACGACGATGTCGCGGCGCGTCAGCATATTGAGCGCCTTGCGGACGCGCGGATCGTTAAACGGCGCCGCTTCGTGGTTCGGCTCCAAATACCAGCTGCACAAAGAAGTTGTACGTTTCACTTGCCCCGGAAACTCAATATCCGCGACTTTGACCTGATCACTGGGAATGCCGTAAGTCACATCAATTTCATTGGCTCGATAACGGTTGTACTCACCGCTACCTGATAAGAAAACCGCCTTCGGAATGGCCACTTTGTCTTTATCGTAATAATTGGGATTGCGTTCCATATTGATGTGGCTATTGACTTTCCAATCCGTTAACAGATAGGCACCACTGGAAACATAATGACCGGGCTGCGTCCACTTATTGCCATATTTTTCGACAGTGGCGCGGTGAACCGGAAACGTGAATTGCTGAATCAGCATATCGGGGAAATAAGGCACGGGCGCAATCAGCGTAAATTGCAGGGTCTTCGCGTCCAACGCCTTGACGCCCAATGTCTCAGGCTTGGCTTTGCCGTTTAATATATCTTCCGCATTTTCCACTTGTGCATCGACCAAATAGCTGCCAAAAGGTGCGCCGGTGGCCGGATCGGCAAGACGGCGGAAGCTGTATACAAAATCTTCGGCAGTAATCGGATCGCCATTGCTCCATTTGGCATCACGCAGATGGAAGGTCCAAATACGCTCTCCCTCGCTCTCCCATTTTTCCGCCAAAGCAGGAATGGTTTTGCCTTCGGCATCCGTACCGACCAAACCATCCATCAACTGACGGATAATCGCACCGGCCGCCATATCGCCGCTCATCTGAGGATCCAGCGTACCCGGCTCAACGCCGTTGCTGACCACCACGCGCTCATAATCGGTACGTTTAAACTCAGGGGCAGGCTTGACATCGCGGCTGCACGCCGACAATGCGAATACGGCAGCTAATGATGCAGCCAACAGCGGATAGGTTTTTCCGGCCATATTTCATTCCTTCTTTTGGGTGTTCTTCTTTTTCAGACGGCCTGATTATTCAAACTACACTCAACTACATTTATTTAGAAGTTCTCCAGCATAGTTAAATCATCTATTTCAAACCATGAAAATAGTGTTTTAAACCACATATTCCATCAGGATAATAGTGAGCCATCCAAGATTGTTGGCAAATTAACACAAAAATACGTAACTGAAAACTATTTTTCAATTTATCCTACGATAAATTACAAATGTATTGATTTTTTATAATTTGTCAAATAAGATTATCCGAATACCCCGTCCCCAATTAAGAAAAAGACATAAAAGGAGAACAAAATGAACAAGTTATCTTGTTTTGTTGCCATTACCCTCATCGGCTCTTCCATGAGCATCGCCCACGCCGAACCTAAAATGAACGGTACCATATACATTATGACCGAGGTCGAGCACAACAATAAAACCGGCGTAACCAATACAACCATTTCCGATAAAAGTTCCAGTCTTTATCTCTCCGATGAAGTACGACTCAACAACGACTTATGGCTGAAATGGCAACTTGGCTCCTTTATTTACTTCGATTCCGACCGCTGGGGCGGCTGGGGCACTGCCGACTCATACGTCGCGCTCAACAGCTACAAAAACCTTGGCACCGTCAAAATGGGTTACATCAGTACGCCCATGAACAGCATTTATCTGAACCCGTTCGACACCAACAGCTCGATTTTGGAATTCGGCAAAATTTCCCGCTTCGGCCAACGTCGCGTTTCTATGGCTTATGAGTCTCCTTGGAAAAACGGTTTCCAATTCAAATTCAACGTTTCCCCAGGTTCCAATGCCGCACGCAACAACAACGACTGGAATCCGGACAAAAAACGTGACGGCGACTGGGTTTTCGGCTGGGGTGTGGACTACAACCACCCAAACAACGGCTTTAACGCCCACTACGCTGCCGAATACGCACCCAACGACTCTCCGACCGAAACCAAAGACTTCCAAGCCCATGCATTCATGGCCGGATACAGCAAAGACAAAATCTCCGTCGATGCCGCGTTCCAATACGCCAAAAACACTTGCGACGGCTTCAGCTGCTGGGGCGTATGGAAAGATGCGGCAGGCAACGTAGCTGGTTCTTACGATAAAGAAATCAACAACACCAAAGAGTTTATGGTGTCCGGCTCATACAAAGTAGGCAATTTCAAACCTCAAATCGGCTTCGCCTACGGTAAAAGCTCTGTCGGCGAAGACTACAAACACGTCGCCGTCAGCACCGATTACAGCTTCTCCAAACGGACAACCGCCACACTCGGCGCCGGCTGGTTGAAAGAAAACGTCAATCCGAAATACGATGAAGATTTACCGAAAAAATCTTCTTACGCAGTGGGCATGGTATTCAAACACCGCTATTAATGCCTGACAGATTAAAGGCCGTCTGAAACAATTGTTCAGACGGCCTTTTCTACATCCTATAAATAAACTTGCAGCCCACCTTAAAAATCATTACATTGCCCACACTCAAGCAACAAAAACGTCATCATGACCGCCCACCGCACCCTCATCATCTCCGTTTTTATCGTCGCCAGCTGCGGCCTTGCTTACGAGCTCATCATCGCCGCGCTCGCAAGCTATCTTTTGGGCGACAGTATTTTGCAGTTTTCCTCCGTCATCGGGCTTTATCTGTTTTCAATGGGTATCGGCGCCCACCTGACCCAATACATCAAAGATAAAGACGTATTGCACCGCTTCATCGAAATCGAACTTCTGGTCGGCATCATCGGCGGCATTTCCGCGCTGGCATTATTTGTGGCCTTCGGTTTATCCACTGCCCCGTTCCGCACCCTGCTCTACGCTTTTGTACTGATTGTCGGCATGGTTGTCGGCATGGAAATTCCTTTGGTCATGCGTGTGTTAAACCAAAAAGGGGCGGAATTTAAAGAACTCGTTTCCAAAGTCCTGACCTTCGACTATTTGGGCGCACTTGCCGTCTCGTTATTATTTCCGCTCCTGCTCGCCCCCAAACTCGGCATGGCGCGTTCTGCCCTCTTGTTTGGCATTTTCAACGCCGCCGTTGCCTATCTGACTGCACGCGTTTTCAAATCCGAATTACCCCGCTATCACGCCATCCGTACACGTGCGTTTATCGTATTGACCGCGCTCATTACACTCTTTGCCTACGCCGATCGTATTTCCTTTAAAGCCGAACAAAGCTATTTCGGCGATCCCGTCGTCTATCAAAGCCATTCTCCCTACCAACGGCTGGTCGTTACACGCTGGAAAGACGACACCCGCCTCTATATCAACGGCAACCTGCAATTCTCCTCACGCGACGAAGCACGTTACCATGAAGCACTCGTTCTGCCTGCCATGCAGATGGTGCCGAACGCCGAACGCGTCCTGATTCTTGGCGGCGGCGATGGATTAGCGGCACGCGAAGTCTTAAAATATCCGCAGATCAAAAATGTTACTTTGGTCGATCTCGACCCCGACATGACCGCCACCTTTAAAACCTCTGCCACCTTGAGCGCGCTCAACCAAGGTTCGCTGTCCCATCCCAAAATGCACGTCGTCAACGACGATGCCGCCAAATGGCTGGAAGCGTCGTCTGAAAAATTCGACGTTATCATCATCGACCTACCCGACCCGTCCAATTTCTCGCTGGGCAAACTCTACTCCGTCCCCATGTACCGCCTCGTCGCCCGCCATCTTCAGCCGCAGGGCAAAATCGTCGTCCAATCCACCTCGCCCTACTTCGCCCCCAACGCCTACTGGTCGGTCGTTGCCACCCTCGAAGCCGCCGGCCTTTCCACCGCGCCTTATCACGTTTACGTCCCCTCCTTCGGTGAATGGGGATTTGTGTTGGCAGGCTTCGACCAAAACTTCCCCATTCCGCAAAAATTCGATGTACCCACCCGCTATCTCAATGCCCAGACCGTCGCCGAAATGTTCCATTTTCCGCCCGATATGGCAAGGCGCAAGGTTGAAGCAAATTATTTGAACAACCAAATTCTCGTCAGTTATTTTGAAAGTGATTGGAACAATGTGATGCGATAGAATATCTAAAGGCCGTTTGAAACATCTGCCTTCTTTTTATCTCCGTTCAGACGGCCTCATCGCCCGTTTACCCTTTTTCACACAGCATTTGCTTGAAAAAATAAGGTTTATCTTTATCTAGATAGAAGACAATCGACACTATCCGTTGAATGAAGGAACAAACACTTATGCAGTATTTTGGAATCGGTTTTTTGGTTTTAATCTTTTTGGAAATCATGTCCATCGTCTGGGTTGCCGACTGGCTTGGCGGCGGTTGGACGCTGTTTGTGATGGCTCTCAGCTTTATCAGCGGTATCTTTATGCTGCGCCATACCGGCATCTCCGGCTTATTGCTCGCAGGCGCAGCCGTCCGCAGCGGACAAAACATTTCCCTCTATCAGATGCTGTGGCCGATTCGCTATACTGCCGCCGCGGTTTTCCTGCTCAGCCCCGGCTTTATTTCAACCGCCGTTGCCCTGCTCTTGCTGATTCCATTTAAAGGTAACGCGGCCGTTTCTTCTACGCAGTCTTTCCAAAGCCGCCAGACTTACAGCTCCGCCAAAGATGATGAGGACATTATCGAAGGCGAATATACGGTTACGCGCACCAGCAAAGCCGACAAACCGCAAGACTATATCGAACACAAACCCGATTGACGACTTCCTTCATAAAAGGCCGTCTGAAATAAGAATACCTCAAAAGTGTTTCATATTTCAGACGGCCTTAGTCATTTCCGGGCTTTGAAAATGTAAATATCGGTTTGTAATTCGGTTATTCCGCATAAATCATTTAAAATAAGCAGTTATTTTGATTATAAAAACGACACGGTATCCAATGAACGTTCAACGTCTTTTCCCTCTCTCCCTCAGCTTGATTACCGCCGCTGTTTTATCGGCGTGCACCACCCAAAACACACAGACTGCTTCGAATACCGAAACCGTCGTTCAGCCTAAATCTACTTCTATACCTTCACGCCGCGCCGACAGCGAATCCAAAGTCCTGTCCGATTACAGCCAATACCAAAGCGCCATCGATGCCGCCAAACGTGGCGACGATGCTTGGGTACAACAATTTTTATCCCAAGCCAGTGACAGCGCAATGGCTGAAAACGTCCGCAACGAATGGCTGAAAACCTTGGGCGCGCGCGGCCAATGGGATTTGTTCCGTCAAGAATTCAGTAAATTGAACGCCGCCGGCGTCGCACAAGAAGTGCAATGTTATGCCGATTTGAGCAGCGGCAATTACAGCAAAGCCGCCGAGCTGGTTCGCGTTACCAGCAAACTGCCTGCCGGCTGTACCCGCTTGGTTGAAAGTGCGGCAGCTTCAGGCCGTCTGAACACCAACGACGCATGGCGTCGCGTGCGCGGCTTGTTGAGCAACAGCCAAACCACAGACGCACGCAACCTCGCCGCCGCATTGGGCAGCCCGTTTGAAGGTGGCGCGCAAGGTGCGACCGAATACAGCCTGTTGAGCGTGATCGGCAAAGATGCACGCAAATCCGCTTCTGCCGCCGCCACCCTGTCCGACATGGAATCCGGCCTCAGCCGCGAACAACGCAGCTTCGCATGGGGCGTACTGGGCCACTACCATACACAAAGTCAAAACATGCCGACTGCTTTAAGCTACTACGGCCGCGTTTCCGACCACAAACAACTGACTGACGAACAATTAGAATGGTACGCACGTGCCGCTTTGCGCCTGCAACGTTGGGACGAATTGGCAAGCGTGATTCAGCATATGCCTGAAAAACTGCAAAAAGACCCGACATGGCAATATTGGCTGGGCCGCAGCTTCGCTGCACAAGGTAAAAGCGGCCAAGCCAAAGAAATGTACGAAAAAGCTGCTGCTTCCGGCCGCAATTTCTACGCCGTAATGGCAGGTGAAGAATTGGGTCGCCGCATCAATACGCGCAACAACGTTTCCGATGCCGATGCCAGAGACGTCCGCCGCATGAGCGAAGACGGTGCCATCAAACGCGCATTGGTTCTGTTTAAAAACAGCCAAAGCAACGGCGACTCCAAAATGCGCCGTCAGGCACAGGCAGAATGGCGTTTTGCCACCCGCGACTTCAATGAAGACAACCTGCTGACTGCCGCACAAGTCGCTTTTGACAACCAGTTCTACGACATGGCAATCAACAGCGCCGACCGTACCGACCACAAACTCAACTACAAACTGCGCTACCTCTCTCCGTTTAAAGACCTGACCGTCCGCTATGCCGCACAGGCAGGCGTTGACCCTGCATGGGTTTATGGTTTGATTCGCCAAGAGAGCCGCTTTGTCATGGGTGCGCAATCCAGCGTCGGCGCGCAAGGTCTGATGCAAGTAATGCCTGCGACCGCCCGCGAAATCGCCGGCAAAATCGGCATGAGCAGCAGCGAACTCTACACCATGGACGGCAACATCCGCATGGGTACTTGGTACATGGCAGATACCAAACGCCGCCTGCAAAATAACGAAGTGATGGCTACCGCAGGTTACAACGCCGGCCCCAGCCGCGCCCGTAACTGGCAGGCTTCTTCGCCTTTGGAAGGTGCCATCTACGCCGAGACCATCCCATTCACCGAAACCCGCGACTACGTGAAAAAAGTCATGACCAACGCGACTTATTACGCGTCATTGTTCAACGAACCGCAAACTTCGTTGAAACAACGTATGGGTACGGTTCCCGGCCGCTATTAATGCCCGATAGGCCGTCTGAAAAGTGAGACAGAATCAAACGTTCAGACGGCCTGCAATCTTGACATACTATCGGGTTTATAAGATAATCGCCCGATTGTTTCTGACCGAAAAGGTCACTTGCACGGCAAAAGCCGACTTGTTAGGAGGTGATGTTTACATCACGGCGCGTATCCCGCCCTGCCCTAGGCAAACCAGCGATACAACAACTACCCCATTATGACAAACCGTCCTCTATTTCTTAAAACGGTTTGATTGAACAAAATTTAAAGGAAATAAAATGCCTGCTATTCGTGTTAAAGAGAATGAACCATTTGAAGTTGCCATGCGTCGTTTCAAACGTGCCGTAGAAAAAACCGGTCTGTTGACCGAGCTGCGCGCCCGTGAAGCGTACGAAAAACCAACTACCGAACGCAAACGCAAAAAAGCTGCTGCAGCCAAACGTCTGCAAAAACGCCTGCGCAGCCAACAACTGCCTCCTAAAATGTACTAATTACAGGCCTGCCCTGTGATAAACAACACACCGCAAGGGCAGCTTTGCGGTGTGTTTTGTTTTTCAGACGGCATCTTTTTATATAAAGTGAGAACATTATGAGCCTAAAAACACAATTAACCGAAGACATGAAAACCGCCATGCGTGCCAAAGACCAAGTGTCTTTAAGCACCATCCGCCTGATTAATGCCGCCATCAAACAATTTGAAGTAGATGAGCGCACTGAAGCCGATGACGCAAAAGTCATCTCTATCCTGACCAAAATGGTGAAACAGCGCAAAGACAGCGCCAAAATCTATACCGAAGCCGGCCGTCAAGATTTGGCTGATAAAGAAAACGCGGAAATCGAAATCCTCAACCGCTACCTGCCGCAAATGATGTCCGCAGAAGAAATCAAGACTGTCGTTGAAGCAGTCATTACAGAAACCGGTGCATCAGGCATGGCCGATATGGGCAAAGTTATGGGCGTACTGAAAACCCGTCTGGCCGGCAAAGCCGACATGGGCGAAGTCAACAAGATTTTGAAAGCCGCATTGACTGCTTAATCATCAATAATCAAAAAGGCCGTCTGAAATATTACTTTCAGACGGCCTTTCTTATTGTGCTAATCAAGCAGCAGTTACTTTACTTTCATGACGCAACAAAGTAATCAAATCACTGATACGTTTTTTCATGGAACGACGATCGACGATTTGGTCGATTGCGCCCTTCTCCAACAAGAATTCTGCACGTTGGAAACCTTCCGGCAAGGTTTCGCGTACAGTCTGCTCGATAACGCGCGGACCTGCAAAACCAATCAGAGCATTCGGTTCTGCCAAAACCACATCGCCCAAGAAAGCAAAGCTGGCAGATACGCCGCCCATGGTCGGGTCGGTCAATACAGAAATAAACGGCAGACGTTTTTCAGTCAGCAAATGCAAAGCCGCGCTAGTTTTCGTCATCTGCATCAAAGAGTTCAAACCCTCCTGCATACGCGCACCACCGGAAGCCGCCACGCAAATAAACGAACAATTATCTGCAACAGCACGGCGTACACCCTGCACGAAACGTTCACCCACTACCGAACCCATGGAGCCGCCGATAAAGCGGAATTCAAAAGCAGCCACCACGACAGGCAGGCCGTTCATGGTGCCTTTCATAACGACCAAAGCATCGTCCTCGCCGGTTGCTTTACGCGCAGCAGTGAGGCGATCCGTATATTTCTTGCTGTCTTTAAATTTCAGCGGGTCTGTCGGTTTAATATTGGCTGCAATCTCTTCACGGCCTTCTTCATCCAAAAGCAGGTCCAAACGTTCGCGCGCAGAAAGCGGATTGTGATGGTTACATTTCGGACAGACTTCGCTGTTTTGTTTCAACTCGGTTGAGTAAACCGTTGCCGAACAAGACGGACATTTGTGCCACAGACCTTCAGGGACGCTGGACGAACTGCTTCGGTTTTTAATTTTCGGAGGAAGAATTTTATCTAGCCAGCTCATGAATGACTCCTTAGGATTCAGAATTCAGACGGCCAGTTGAACGTAAGGCCGTCTGAAACAATAGAATGGAAAAATTTAGCGAATCGCGTCTTTCAACTCTTTAACCAACGCGCCTACTGCTTCAGCCTCGCTACCTGCATGGCTTTCAATCTCTTTGACGATACGGCTGCCGACAATAACGGCATCCGCCACCGCACCAATCTTACGCGCACTCTCCGCATTATTGATGCCGAAGCCGACACCAATCGGAATATCGATGTATTTGCGCAAAAGCTCTATTTTACGCGAAACTTCTTCAGTGTCCAAACTTGCCGCACCAGTCACGCCTTTGAGCGATACATAATACACAAAACCGCCGGCCACTTTGGCAATAATTTGAATACGCTCCTCAGTTGTCGTTGGCGCAATAAGGAAAATACAATCAATACCTTGTGCTTTCAACGACTCATGTAAAGGCGCAATGGTTTCTACCGGAGAATCCACGGTCAACACGCCATCTACACCTGCTTCTGCAGCCGCTTGCGCAAACGCCTGATAGCCCATTTTGTGTACAGGGTTCAAATAGCCCATTAACACAACCGGCGTTTTATCATTGGTTTGGCGGAACAAGCGTACTGTTTCCAATACATCGTGCAAAGAAACATGATTTGCCAACGCCCTTTCAGCCGCACGTTGAATAGTCGGGCCATCCGCCATAGGGTCAGAAAACGGCACACCTAGTTCCAAAATATCAGCACCATTAGCCACCAGGCTATGCATCAATGCCAAGGTTGTCTCAAGGCTGGGATCGCCCACCGTAATATAAGGAATCAGTGCTTTTGCGCCATTGAGCGCTGAGAAAGTTTGTTGGATTCTGCTCATTTTCTGCTATCCATTTCATCGATTTGAATGTTGTCCGGCAGCCTGTTTATTCTACCGTTACATTTGTTTTAAAAACCCCAGTCTGCCATAAAAAGGCGGCATCTATCTGCATTATCTAATGACTGTTTCTTCCCAATCGGCAAACAAGAGGCTAAGTATAACATTTACGGCTATTTCATAGAATCATTTGCAATCAAGATTCTGATATTTTGAAAGCAATATAAAACAATAAAGGCCGTCTGAAAATCATTCAAACAGCCTTTATTAGAATCAATTATGCAAATCTTTGTATGCCTTCGCACTTTTGATCACAATTTCCCTATCGATTATAGCTCGACATGGTGGTTTTGTTGTTCAGAACCCAGATGACGCTCCAAATCAGACAAAACCTGCATCAGACCATGACGCACTTCTTCGGCATTGGCGGCAGGATTGCCGTTTGCATCCAAAGCGCCACGGCTGAACGTATCGATATATGGTTCAAACGTATCTTTCAGTTTCAACAACTTAACTACATCTGAACGCGTATATCGATCGCCACCGTATCCAATTACAACATTATTTTCATGTTGCCATTGAGCAAACTGAGCCGGGCTGATTTGCACCAATTGGCACATTTCATCCAACGTAAAATAACGCTTGGCAGGAATAACCGGATTATTGTTGTTTGTCATAGTAATGCTCCACCATGCCTTTGAGTTTTTGGCTGGCATGGAAAGTTACCACACGGCGTGCGGTAATCGGCACTTCTTCGCCTGTTTTAGGGTTACGGCCAGGGCGTTGAGGTTTGTCGCGCAATTGGAAATTACCGAAACCGGAAATTTTAATTTCTTCACCACGCGCCAAAGTGCTGCGGATTTCTTCAAAAAAGAGCTCGACGATTTCTTTGGCATCATTCTTGGTGACGTTGCTGACTTTGTCGACCAAAATATCAGCCAATTCTGCTTTAGTTAGTGTCATGTGTTTACCTTCATTCAAACTGGTGCAATTATTACCAAAATTCTTTTAAAAATCAAGTCCTCACCAAAGAATCAAATATTATTGGTGATTTTTGGAGACAACTTTTATCTTATTTTAAGCGCGAAGCTGTGCGTCTTTTTCGGCTGCCGCTTTAATCATTTTCGCAACCAAAGGCTCGATGACTTCATCTGTCAGCGTATTTTCCATATCTTGCAAAATGATTTTGACGGCAACGCTCTTCATGCCTTCAGGCACGCCCGTACCGCGGTAAACGTCAAACACGCTGATTTCTTGAACCAGCTTGTTCGCCGCCGCTTTCAGGGCATTTAACAAATCATCATGCGTTACAGCTTCAGGCATTACAAATGCCAAATCTCGGCGTGCAGGTTGGAATTTGGATACGGACTGATAACGGGTTTTCTCACGACCCAATACCGCATCCATATCGATTTCAAATACCAGCGGCGCTTGCGGCAAATCATATTTTTGCAGCCATTTCGGATGCAACTCGCCCACAAAACCAACTACTCGGCCGTCTGAAATAATATTGGCGGCACGTCCAGGATGCAATGCCGGATGTTCGGTTTTAACAAAAGATACCTCTTTGTTTTTCAAAAGACTCTCAACATCGGCTTTCATATCGTAGAAATCCACGTTACGTGTTTTCTCACCCCATTGCTCAGGCAGCACAGAGCCATACCACAAACCGCCGATACGTTCGTTTTGAACAAATTGATTAGCCGAATCTTTGCTGAACACTCGGGCAATTTCAAATACGCGTACACGGTTTTGCTTACGGTTCAAATTGTTTTGCAAAACTTCCACCAAACCGCCGATAAGCGTAGAACGCATGACGGCATACTGCGCCGCCAACGGATTTTGCAGGCGGATAGGATTGGTATTGGCAGCAAAGTCTTGCTCCCATTGCTCATCCACAAACGCATAGCTGACCACTTCGCGGTAACCGCGTGCTGCCATTTCGTTATAAACCGCAAAACGCGGGCGTTTGGTTTCAGGCAAAGCCAGCATTTTCAGACGACCTGACGTGTAATCGTCGGGGATATTTTCATAGCCGTAAACGCGGCCGATTTCTTCAATCAAATCAGCCTCGATTTCGATGTCGAAACGGAAGCTCGGCGCGGTAACGCGGAAGCCTTCCGCCGTTTTTTCAGGCTGCAAGCCCAAGTGCTGCAAGATAATTTCGACTTGCTCGGCAGGGATTTCAACGCCCAATACCGTTTTCAGACGGCTTAAACGCAATTCAACCTGTTTTGCCTCAGGCAATTTGCCTTGTGCTTCAACCATTTCACCGGCTGCACCACCGCAAATCTGTACCACCAATTCAGTGGCACGCTCAATGGCATCAGCTTGCAAGCGGTAATCCACACCGCGTTCAAAACGGAAAGAAGAATCTGAACCAAAACCGTATTGACGGGATTTACCGGCAATAATCTCCGGAGCAAACCAAGCTGCTTCTAGTACAATATTTTGCGTGTCGTCTGAAACCGCGCTTGCCTCGCCGCCCATCAAGCCGGCCAAGCTCAATGCACCTTTTTCATCAGCAACCACCAGTGTATTGTCAGCCAAAGTAACCATCTTCTCGTTCAGACACGCCAAAGTCTCTCCATTTTGAGCACGGCGGACAATCAAACTGCCTGATAGCTTGTCAGCATCGAAAACATGCATAGGCTGACCGATTTCCAGCATCACATAGTTGCCGATGTCCACCAATGCGGAAATGCTGCGGATACCGCTGCGCTCCAAACGTTGTTTCATCCAGTCAGGAGTAGCCGCTTTCGCATTAACATTTTCAATAACGCGGCTAATAAAACGGCCGCAGTCGGCCGGTGCATCAATACGGACAGCCTGTTTTTTCTCACTGCCGATAGAGGCCGTCTGAATTTCAACAGGCGTAAACGCACATTGAGTCAACGCAGAAACCTCACGCGCAATGCCCTTAACACTCAAGCAATCAGCGCGGTTAGGCGTAATTTTCAACGTAAACAGCGTATCGTCCAAATCCAAGTATTCGCGGATATTGGCACCGACAGGCGCATCTTCAGGCAGAATATGCAGACCGTCTACACCATCATCAGGCAAACCCAGTTCATTGGTCGAACACAGCATACCGTTTGATGGTACGCCACGCATTTTAGTCGGCTTAATTTTGAAATTGCCCGGCAAAACGGCACCCGGTAACGAACACGGCACTTTAATACCCGGCTTGACATTCGGCGCACCACAAACAATCTGCACCAACTCGCCCGTACCCGCATCGACTTGGGTAACGTTCAAACGGTCTGCATCAGGATGCTTTTCAACAGATTTTACTTCGGCAACAACCACGCCACTGAAAGCAGGGGCAGCAGTATCGATTTCTTCCACCTCCAAACCGGCCATGGTCAAAAGATGTTCCAGTTTATCGGCAGAAAGATTAGGATTGGCTTGGGTTCTCAGCCATGAATAGGAGAATTGCATGTTATGTTCTCAATCAACTAATTAACTTTTTATCAGATTTTGTTTTCAGACGACCTGTTTATGTTGGCGTGTAGTCTGCTTTTTCACTTTATTGAAGCTGTTGCTTTCAGGTAGCCTTTTCACACCTTATGCAATCAAATCAATAATATTGTTACGAACCATGCCAGCAAGGTATAGCCTAAAGTAACACTTACTGTAAATGCCACACGTTCCCAGCTTTTAAACCACGGCATCAACCAACTACCGATCGCAGTGACAAAACAGGATACGATAAACGAGGCAGATCCATAATTCGACCACCTTATTGCACCTTCCACATCGTCGCCGGTCAGGGTTTTCAAATCGGCCAACGACAAAGAGCGGTTTTCGCAATAGATGGACAGCAACCACAGCGCAACAGCAAGTGCATAGCAGGCGGATGGAGCAATATAGCATTTCATGATTTAGCTTTTTACTGCGCAGGCTGCTTTTTCGTTTTAGACTACCTGAATACTTACTATTAAGCACGAAAATCGCCTGAAATTGAGTCAAGCCTTCCCTGTTTATTGTTTTAGAATTTTTTTAACAATCTTAACAAGCTCTTTTTGGCACTCATCATTATCCGAATCACTAGCAACCTGCTTTTCAATCCATCTAATTTCTTGGCCAAACAACTCAGCATAACTCTCTGCTACTTGTACAGAACCTCCGCCAGTTCGTGTTGCACCAATAATAAAGTTACAATTCATATTTTGTAACGCACTAAAATTACGGAAAACTATTGACTTATTATCGCCACCTAAATAAATGCCTAGTCTTACTTTTTGATTATCCCAAACAGCCAAAAAATCAATTTCTCCAACTTGCTCAAAGTAAACCAATTCATTTGGAAATAATTGTAATAATTGGACGACCAAATCTTTTAAAGTGGTACTTTTGCCCTTATTACTTGCACCGTAAAGTAAATATATATGTTCCATCTTTACCATTCTCCATATCAATCAAGTTTTTCAATCATCTAGCCGAACTGTTTCAAAAAGTTCAAATCGTTATCAAAGAACAAGCGCAAGTCGTTCACGTTGTAACGCAGCATAGCGAAGCGGTCGAGACCAATACCAAAAGCGAAACCGGTATATTTCTCAGGATCAATATTCACATTTTTCAACACGTTAGGATGTACTATACCGCAACCGCCTACTTCCAGCCATTTGCCGTTTTCACCCATAATGTCGATTTCAGCAGAAGGCTCGGTAAATGGGAAGAAAGACGGACGGAAACGTACTTGCAGGTCATCGCGTTCAAAGAAGCGACGGATAAAGTCAGTGAACACTGCTTTCAAGTCGGCAAAAGTTACTCCCTCTTCTACCCACAAACCTTCGGCTTGATGGAACATAGGCGAGTGAGTGGCATCACTGTCTACACGGTAAACGCGGCCGGGGGCAATAATGCGGATAGGCGGCTCTTTTTTGTCGAGCATATAGCGGATTTGAATAGGCGAAGTGTGTGTGCGCAAAACGTCGCCGTTTTCAACGTAGAAAGTATCTTGCATCGCACGCGCTGGGTGATTTGCAGGAATATTCAAGGCTTGGAAATTATGGAAATCGTCTTCGATTTCAGGGCCGTCCGCTACTTCAAAACCCATACCGTGAAACAGCTCGACCACACGTTGCAAAGTTAAAGTAACTGGATGCAAACCGCCATGTTCTTGCGCACGGCCCGGCAAAGTAATATCCAATGCTTCTGCAGCCAATTGAGCTTGCAGCTTGGCTTCATTTAGGGTATCGCGTTTGGCATTAAAGGCCGTCTGAAACTGATTTTTGCATTCGTTGATGTGCGCACCTATGGTTTTACGCTCTTCAGGAGACATTTGACCCAAAGTTTTCAAAAGTCCGGTCAATTCGCCGGTTTTACCAAGATAGCGTGCTTTAATTTGTTCTAAGGCATTGAAGTCTTGCGCGGCTTCAATAGCGGCAATACCTTCTGCAACGATACGGTTTACATTTTCCATAGTGGTTTATCGTCTGTTTGTTGATGGCAGGCCGTCTGAAACAACAAAGCCGTCTGTTGGATTTGATTTCAAACCCGTTCAGACGGCCTTTTGTCTTACTGCGGCCAATCCGTTTGATAAGAGAGGCCTATTTTATCGCAAATTAGTATAAAAAAATAGAGTTTAAAGAAAGAAAATCAACTACATAGGATTTCTTTAAGAAAAGAAAAAAGGAAGCATAAGCTTCCTTTTTAAATAATCTTATCGAATTAAGCAGCCAAAGCAGCTTTAGCTTTTTCAACCAATTGTGCAAATGCAGCTTTGTCGAATACAGCCAAATCAGCCAATACTTTGCGGTCGATTTCGATAGCAGCGCGTTTCAGGCCGTTCATGAATTTGCTGTAAGACAGACCATTTTCACGGGCACCTGCGTTGATACGAACGATCCACAGTTGACGGAATTGACGTTTGCGTTGGCGACGGTCACGGTATGCGTATTGACCGGCTTTCATTACCGCTTGTTTGGCAACACGGTAAACGTTTTTACGACGACCGCGGTAGCCTTTGGCTAACGCGAAGACTTTTTGGTGACGAGCACGAGCGGTAACACCGCGTTTTACGCGTGGCATATTCTAAACTCCTTAAGCGTAGGGCAACATTTTAGCAACAGAAGCCAAATCGCGTGAATCCACCATAGCGGTGCCGCGCAATTGACGTTTAGTTTTAGTGGTTTTTTTGGTCAGGATGTGACTTTTGAACGCATGACCGCGTTTTACACCACCGTTACCCAGTACTTTAAAGCGTTTTTTCGCGCTAGACTTGGTTTTCATTTTAGGCATTGGAGAACTCCATTCGTTATTAGATAAGGTATAAGGGGTTTTGAAATAAATTTCAAACACTTGGAACCCAAAATACCACGGTTTTTGCCGCTAATTAAACCTTATTCCGAGCGGCAATCGAAATAAGCCTTGCATTATAGCTTTATTTTTTCTTAGGCGCAATCATCATCACCATTTGACGGCCTTCCATTTTAGGGAAGGACTCGATTTGTGCCACTTCAGCCAACTCTTCTTTTACGCGTTCAAGCAGTTGGGCGCCCAATTGTTGGTGGGCCATCTCACGACCGCGGAAACGCAACGTCACTTTGACTTTGTCACCATCGGCGAGGAAACGGTTGATGTTGCGCATCTTGATTTGATAGTCGCCTTCATCAGTACCCGGACGGAATTTAATTTCCTTGATTTGTACCTGCTTTTGGTTTTTCTTGGCTTCGTCGCGCTTCTTGGCTTGTTGGTATTTGTATTTACCGTAATCCATCAGTTTGCATACGGGCGGTTTGGCAGTCGGGGAAATTTCTACCAAATCGACATCTTGCTCTTCGGCCATAGCCAGAGCTTCACGAACTGAAACGACACCAAGCTGATCGCCTGACTCACTGATTAATCGCACTTCTTTGGCGGTAATTTCACCATTGATTCGTGCTTCGCGTTCTTGAGCGATGATGAATACTCCTATAAAAATTAATGATTGACGAGGGCGTCAGTGATTTCTTGCTGCAATTGCGCAATAAAATCATCTACATTCAAAGAACCCAAGTCTTCTGCTTTGCGGCGTACCGCAACTTTGTTTTCTTGTTTCTCTTTATCGCCGACAACGATTTGATAAGGGAAACGGTATTGGCTGTTGTCGCGGATTTTGTAACCGATTTTTTCGTTACGCAAATCCAATTCGATACGGAAGCCTGCCGCCTGCAATTTGGCAGCCACTTCGCGACAATAATCTGCTTGGTTCTCGGTGATATTCATAATTACCATTTGAACCGGTGCAAGCCACAATGGGAATGAGCCTGCATGGTTTTCAATCAAAATACCGATGAAGCGCTCCAATGAACCCAAAATAGCACGGTGCAACATTACAGGACGCGCACGGTCGTTGTTTTCTGTTACATATTCTGCATTCAAACGCTCCGGTAATACGAAGTCTAACTGCAAGGTACCGCACTGCCAAGAGCGACCCAAGGCATCTTTGACATGGTACTCAATCTTAGGACCATAGAATGCGCCTTCTCCAGGCAACTCTTCCCATTCTACGCCGCAAGCAGTCAATGCGTCACGCAGGCCTTGCTCGGCTTTATCCCAAACTTCGTCAGAACCTGCACGTTGTTCAGGGCGGAGGGACAACTTCACGGCAACATCATGAAAGCCGAATTGTTTGTAAATGCGAACCAGCAATTCATTGAATGCACGTGCTTCATCAACGATTTGATCTTCGGTACAGAAGATGTGCGCATCATCCTGCACAAAACCGCGAACACGCATCAGACCATGCAATGCACCGCTTGGTTCATTGCGGTGGCAAGAACCGAACTCAGCCAAACGCATTGGCAAATCGCGATATGAGCGCAAGCCGTTATTGAAAATTTGCACATGACCCGGACAGTTCATCGGTTTAACCGCGTATTCACGTTTTTCGGAACTAGTCACGAACATATTGTCTTTATAGTTTTCCCAGTGGCCGGATTTTTCCCAGAAGGTTTTATCCATAATCTGAGGCGTTTTAACCTCTTTATAACCGGCAGCATTCAGCTCTTTGCGCATATGCTGCTCAATCACTTGCCACAAAGCCCAGCCTTTAGGGTGCCAGAACACCATGCCCGGTGCTTCATCTTGCAGGTGGAACAAATCCAATTGCTTACCCAGCTTACGGTGGTCGCGTTTTTCCGCTTCCTCGATGCGTTGGATATAGGCTTTCAATTCGTCTTTACTTGCCCAAGCCGTACCGTAAATACGTTGCAACATTTCATTGTTGCTGTCGCCGCGCCAGTATGCGCCTGCCAGCTTGGTCAGCTTGAAGTTCTTCAAGAAACGGGTATTGGGAACGTGAGGACCGCGGCACATATCGACGTACTCTTGATGATGATACATGCCCATAGCTTCCACTTCAGGCATGTCTTCAATCAGACGCAATTTATACTCTTCGCCGCGATCTTGGAAAATTTTGATGGTTTCTGCACGAGGCGTCATTACTTTAATAACGTCATAGTCTTGTGCAATCAACTCTTTCATGCGCGCTTCGATGGCGGCCACATCATCAGGCGTAAATGGTTTTTCAGTTGCGATATCGTAATAGAACCCGTCTTCAATCACCGGGCCGATAACCATTTTGGCATCTGGGTAGAGCTGCTTGACTGCATGACCAACCAAGTGCGCGCAGGAGTGGCGGATAATTTCCACGCCTTCTTTGTCTTTAGGCGTAATGATTTGAACGTGGGCATCTTCGGTAATCGGATCGCAAGCATCCACCAATTTACCATTAACCTTGCCCGCTACCGTTGCCTTTGCCAAACCTGCACCGATAGACGCTGCAATTTGCGCCACGGTAACGGGTGATTCATATTGGCGGACCGAACCGTCCGGCAAGGTAATGTTCAACATCAGAAAGCTCCAAAACATTAAAAAATAACGGCATAAAGCCGTTATGGAAATTTGGTAGGCACAATTGGACTCGAACCAACGACCCCCACCATGTCAAGGTGGTGCTCTAACCAACTGAGCTATGTGCCTTCATCTAAGTCGCTTATTGTAACGAAGCGTGTTCCCTTTTGCAAGCATCTGTAAATACTTTTCAGACGGCCTGAATATTTTTGTTTGATTTATACCTCATTTTTTATTTCCTCCGTCATTCAGGCCGTCTGAAGCATTGTTTTGACAAAGATAAAATCCAGCCGTCAACCAACGAAAAATCCTTTATAATCTGCCCTTTCATTTCGCACACACGCGAACGTCCAATCTATTATTACTATGCTCAAATTTACCTTACACAAAAAAGACGGTCATGCCCGACGCGGCACTTTGGAACTGAACCACGGCAAAATCGAAACGCCGGTATTTATGCCGGTCGGCACATATGGTTCGGTCAAAGCGATGAACCCGCAAAACCTGCATGACATCAAAGCACAAATCATCTTAGGCAACACTTACCATCTGTGGCTGCGCCCCGGTTTGGAAGTCATCGAACAATTCGGCGGCCTGCACGAATTTATCGGCTGGGATAAGCCGATTTTGACCGACTCAGGCGGTTTCCAAGTATTCTCATTGTCCGACATGCGCAAGCTGACCGAAGAAGGCTGTACATTCCAAAGCCCGATCAACGGCGACAAACTGTTCCTCTCGCCCGAAGTGTCGATGAAAATCCAAACTGTTTTGAATTCTGACATCGTGATGCAGTTGGACGAATGCACCCCTGGCGAAGCAACGCACAGCCAAGCGCAAAAATCGCTGCAAATGAGCCTGCGTTGGGCGGAACGCAGCAAAAAGGCTTTTGAAGACCTGAAAAACCCAAATGCACTGTTTGGCATTGTACAAGGCGCGATGTATGAAGATTTGCGCGAAGAATCGCTGAAAGGTTTGGAAGAGCTCGACTTCCCCGGATTGGCCATCGGCGGCTTGTCCGTTGGCGAACCTAAGCCCGAAATGTACCGTATGTTGCGCGCTGTCGGCCCTATCTTGCCGGAACACAAACCTCATTATTTGATGGGCGTCGGCACGCCTGAAGACTTGGTGTACGGCGTGGCACACGGCGTGGATATGTTCGACTGCGTCATGCCTACCCGCAATGCGCGTAACGGCTGGCTGTTTACCCGTTTTGGCGATTTGAAAATCAAAAACGCCAAACACAAACTCGACAAGCGTCCGATTGATGAAAGCTGCACCTGCTACTCCTGCCAGAATTTCAGCCGCTCCTACCTACATCATCTGCACCGAGTCGGCGAAATCTTGGGCGCACAGCTCAACACCATCCACAACCTGCACTTCTACCAAGTCATCATGGCAGAAATGCGCGAAGCCATCGAACAAGGCGAATTTGCCGATTGGCAGGCGCAATTCCATGAAAACCGTGCCCGCGGTGTGGATTAATCCTTTTAAAGGCCGTCTGAAATCAGGTTTGGATTCAAACTGCTTTTCAGACGGCCTCAATTTTCTTAATTAATAAAGCACAATCATGTCCCGTTTCCATACCGAACCACCCTTAGCCTACACCGCACAAAACCGTACCGCCGTCCTGCTGCTCAACCTCGGCACGCCTGACGCGCCCACTGCTGCCGCAGTCAAGCCTTACTTGAAAGAATTTCTGTCCGATCAACGTGTTGTCGAACTGCCTAAGCTCTTATGGCAACCGATATTGCGCGGCTTGGTATTGACTTTTCGCCCGAAAAAAAGCGCGCATGCCTATGAAAAAGTTTGGTTTAAAGAAGGTTCTCCGCTTGAGGTTTACACACACCGCCAAGCAGAAGCCCTGGCCAAACATTTGCCCGATGTCATCGTCCGTCATGCCATGACTTACGGCAATCCAAGCGTTGCCGACGTTTTGGCGGAACTCAAAGCCCAAGGCGTGGGCAAATTACTGGTCATCCCACTCTATCCTCAATATGCCGGTTCTTCTACCGGCGCAGCTTTAGACAAAGTGTTTCAAGAGTTATTGCTGCAACGCAACCAAATGAGCGTCCGCACCGTCTCCCGTTATTACGACGATGCCGCCTATATTCAAGCCATGAAGCAGCATATTGAAGCCTATTGGGCTCAAAACGGACGCGGCGAAAAACTGATGTTGAGTTTCCACGGTATTCCGCAAAAGCATCACGATGACGGCGACCCCTATCCTGACGAGTGCCACCATACCGCCAAGCTGTTGGCGCAGGCATTGGGCTTGTCCGAACAAGAATACATCGTTTCTTTCCAAAGCCAGTTTGGCAAATCCCAATGGATCAAGCCCAGCACGCAAGCCCTGTTTGATCAGCTGCCGAAACAAGGCACAACCAAACTCGACGTATTCTGCCCCGGTTTTCTGGCCGACTGCCTCGAAACCATGGAAGAAATCGCCATTATGGGACGCGAACAATTCCACGCCGCAGGCGGCAAAGAATACCGTTACATCCCCTGTCTCAACGATTCCGCCGACTGGATTACCGCACTTGCACAATTAAGTCGAGTCAATCTGCAAGGCTGGATTTGACCTAAACCAAAGGCCGTCTGAAAAATCTACTTTCAGACGGCCTTTAGCGTTATCATCAAGCTATTAAAACGCAAACCAAGCGTGTGGCCATCAAAAACACCGCTCAAAAAGGAATACATCATGACTGCACTCCGCCCTATCCTGCTCCTTCTGACCGCACTCAGCCTCCCAACTGCTTTTGCCGCTGATGCCTCACTGATAAGCAAAGGACAAAAAATTTACGAAACCAACTGCGCCGCCTGCCACGGTAAAAAAGGCGAAGGCCGGGGTGCCATGTTCCCGCCTTTATTCCAGTCCGACTATATCAATAAAAAACCGCAAGCCCTGTTGCAAAGCATGACCAAAGGCATCAACGGCCCGATTAAAGTAAACGGCAAATCCTACAACGGCTTTATGCCTGCTACCGCCATCAACGATGCCGATGTTGCCGCCGTTGCCACTTACATCATGAACGCCTTCAATAATGGCGGCGGTACGATTACTGAAGCAGATGTCAAAAAATCTCACGGGAAAAAATAAAACGTCTCTCCCCTAAAGGCCGTCTGAACATTTCAGACGGCCTTTTCGATATGGAACACATTTTTGTTTCCATATTTATGGTTACGCAACATCAACAAACATACGCAAAAAACCGTCAAATCAAAAAAAGCATATGCGTTTTGTGTTAAAGTAAACACTATTGATCGGCTGTTTTGCATCCAGGCCGTCTGAAAGGTTTTCTGTTATGAACTTTTTCCGCAAGACTGTTTTATTTTTAGTCGTCCTCTCCATATTTGCCGCCTGCGGCTCCTTTATTTCCCAATACGTTTTGGGCATGAACCCGTGCGTATTGTGCATCCTGCAACGCTTGTGCGTATTGGCTGTCGGGCTGTTGGCCATTGTTACGGCATTCAGTTCTCAATCTTCCAAATTTGCCCGCTCGCTCTCGGCATTGTTGATTGCCGCTCCGGCCGTTTACGGAGCAGGTGTCGCCGCCTATCAAATTTGGCTGCAAAGCCTGCCGCCCGGCACCGCCCCTTCTTGCGGCGCACCTTGGACTTTCCGCCTGCGCGACTGGCCCTTGTTCGATTGGTTTGAACCCATCGTCCGCGGTTTTGGCAATTGCGCCGAGCCGGACTATCTATTCGGCGTTGCCCTGCCGGTGTGGAGTATTTTGTATTTCGGCTTTGTCGTATTGCTGCTGCTTTGGGCTTGGTTGAAAACCAGAAAAATCTGATTGGTTTCGATATAAAAAGGCCGTCTGAAATTTCAGACGGCCTTTTGTTCTTTAAACTGTTTAGTCCAGATTCAACACGGCAGAAGTATAAACGTCTTGTACGTCGTCCAAATCTTCCAATGCGTCAATCAGTTTTTGCATTTTAACCGCATCTTCGCCGCTCAACTCGGTTTCGTTTTGGGCGCGCATGGTAACGTCGCCGTCAACAGATTTGTAACCTGCCGCTTCCAAAGCCGATTTTACAGCAGCCCAGTCGTTTGGCGCGGTAATCACTTCGATGGAACCGTCGTCGTTGGTGATGACATCTTCCGCACCGGCTTCCAAAGCCGCTTCCATCAGCGCATCTTCATCAACGCCCGGTTCAAACACCAAATAGCCTTGATGAACGAAGTTGAACGCTACGCAGCCGTCGGTACCCAAATTACCGCCGTTTTTAGTGAACGCATGGCGCACATCGGCAACAGTACGGGTTTTGTTGTCGGTCAAACAGTCCACCATCAAAGCCGCACCACCGATGCCGTAGCCTTCGTAACGCAACTCGATGTATTCCACGCCTTCCAGATTGCCCGTACCTTTGTCGATGGCACGTTGCACGTTGTCTTTAGGCATATTGTTTTCAGCGGCTTTTTCCAAAGCCAGGCGCAGGCGTGGATTTGCGCCGGGGTCGCCGCCGCCCATACGGGCAGCAACGGTAATTTCTTTAATCAGACGGGTGAAGATTTTGCCGCGTTTGGCATCTTGTCGGGCTTTTTTGTGTTGGATATTTGCCCACTTACTATGGCCTGCCATGTTGATTCCTTTCGTTTTTTCACGCGTTGAGGCGGAATTTGCTTCATTTGTAAGGCGTGCATTTTATCATAAGTTGCCTTTAGCCAAAATATTCAGACGACCCGAATATTTGCAAAAACAGGCCGTCTGAAAACAAAGAAACCTTTTTTAAATAAAGAAGCACATTGGCGGCAAACCTTTGTCAGTTTTTCGTTTTAATTCACGAAGGTTTACGGTATGATGACAAAACCGGTCAAAATTGTTAACAACTTAACCGGTATCGAATGGCAAAACGGCCTGCTCGCCGATGTTGCCAACCATGAAAAATGAGTGGGAGTAGTTGCCCGTATCATTTTATTTTTATTGTTTTTATTAAAGGTTTCATTATGGAAGAAATATTGTCTGCTCTGGTGGGTGCAGTCAATCTGGTTCTTTGGGACTACCTGCTGATTTATGCCTTAATCGGTATCGGCCTGTTTTTTACCCTGTACTTGGGCGCACCGCAACTGACCAAATTGGGGACGGGTTTCAAATCCGTTTTCGGCGGCTTGTTCAGCAAAAAAGACAAAGACCACGAGGGCAAATCCCTGTCTCAATTTCAAGCGCTTGCCGTGGCGATTTCCGCGCAAATCGGTACCGGTAACGTTGCTGGTGTCGCCACTGCAATTACTGCCGGCGGCCCGGGTGCCATTTTTTGGATGTGGTTGTCTGCCATTTTGGGCATGTCTACCATTTTTGCAGAAGCCGTTTTGGCGCAAAAATACCGCGTGGTCAGCCACGGCAAATACATCGGCGGCCCTGCGTTTTACATTACGCACGGCCTAACTCCGAAAATCGGCCGTAGCGCGGCGCGTTTCCTGTCCGGCTTTTTCTCCATCGCCTTGATTATCGCGCTGGGTTTCATCGGTAATGCGACCCAATCCAACTCCATCGCCTCGGCCATGAATTTGGCTTTCGATATTCCTCCGATGGCTGTCGGCATTGCTTTGGCTGTATTCGCCGGCCTGATCATCATCGGCGGCATCAACCGCATTGCCGGTATCGCGCAATTTGTCGTGCCGTTTATGGCGGTGATTTACATTTTGTGCGCGGTGATTATTTTGTTCAAATTCTCCGACCACATCATTCCGATGTTCCACAATATTTTTGTCGCTGCCTTCAATCCTGAAGCCGTATTGGGCGGTGCGGCCGGTATCGGTATGCGCGAGGCAGTCCGCTTCGGTGTGGCACGCGGCCTGTTTTCCAATGAAGCCGGTATGGGTTCGACCCCACACGCTCATGCGACCGCCAACGTCAAACACCCTGTACAACAAGGTATGGCTGCATTTATCGGTATTTTTATCGATACGCTGATGGTCTGCACGGCAACCGCGCTGATTATCCTGCTGACCGATGCCAATCTGTCCGGCGAAACCGGCGCTGCGGTTACCCAACTGGCGTTTAACAAAGCCTTCCCGGGTTTCGGTTCGCAACTGCTCGCCGTCTGTCTGACCTTCTTCGCCTTTACCACCATCATCGGCTGGTACTACTTCGGCGAATCCAATATCCGCTTCCTGTTCCGCGGCAAACATTTGGGCATCTACCGCGCACTGGTTTTGGTGGCCATCGTATTGGGTACATTGGGCAAAGTGGATTTGGTTTGGAGTATGTCCGATATGTTCAACGGCTTTATGGTCTTACCAAACTTAATCGCCCTCTTCCTGCTGCGTAAGGAAATCCGTGCTGTTTACGACGATTATCTGGCACAAACCAAAGCTGGCAAAGAGTTGACCTACAACTATGAATTCCACGAATTCCACGACAAAAACCCAGGTTGACGACAAACAAAAACCTCTCAGTCAAACTGAGAGGTTTTTTATTCCAGGCCGTCTGAAACTACAACACATAAAAATAAATGCTGATAAATTGCGTCAAACTGCCTGCCAAAACAAACAAGTGCCAGATACCGTGGCCATGGCGGATTTTCGTATCGTTGATAAACCAATAAATCCCCACGCTATACAATACGCCGCCCAACACCAGCCAAAACAACCCGCCGGCCGAAAGCGACTGTATCAGCGGCCACACCGCCACCACAATCAGCCAGCCCATCAACACATAAATCACCATCGACAGCAGCCGCTTCTCGCTTTTGCGCCCAATTGTCAGCTCTTGAACAATGCCCAACAAAGCCAGCCCCCATGACACGCCGAAAAGCGACCAGCCCCAACCGCCCTGCAGGGTAATCAGCGTAAACGGCGTATAGCTGCCTGCAATCAAAAGATAAATCATACAATGATCGACCTTTTGCAAAATCGCCTTGGCCTTCGGCTGCGGAATACTGTGGTATAAGGTTGAACCCAAATACAGAAGCAGCAGGCAGACTCCATAAGTCAGTGCACCGGCAATCCGATAGCCGTCCGCCGATTCGACCGCCTTTACCAGCATCAGCACCAAGGCCGCCACTGCCAATAAGAAACCGGCCAAATGGCTGTACGCATTAAATCTCTCGCCGTGATACATAAACCATTCTCATTTATAAAAAACCAAAGTGTACGCCAAGACAGGCACTTCGTCAGAGAAATCGGGTTAAAAATAAGTTAAAGCGTAAAGGCCGTCTGAAAAACACGGCCTTGCAATATAACAAAAACATCTTTGCAACAAACAAACCATTCTTTCCCTTTTTCAGACGGCCCCTATATATTTCAAACCCGAACAACACGGCAAAGTCATCCGCCACTGCCGTGTTGTTTGCTTTATTATTCTTGCAAATATCATTTAACAACAAAAGCTTAATCAACCATCCTTACAAAGCGGCAAACAATAAAACATAAACAAACATGGTATAATAAACGCTTACAGGCAGAGATTTAGACAAAATCTCAGGCCGTCTGAAGGAGGAGAAACATGAATCGACGCGTTTATATCGTACATGGCTTTGAAGGCAATCCGCACGGCAACTGGTTTGACTGGCTTTGCGCCCAAGTCAAAAGCACCGGCGCACAAGCAATCTCCCTTGCCATGCCCAATCCCGACAAACCAAGCACGACCGCGTGGCAGTTTACCCTTGACCAGCACATCGGCAAGCCTGATGCCCATACCTTCCTAGTCGGCCACAGCCTCGGTTGCATTACCCTCCTTCACTTCCTCAGCCGCCAACAGCCGCAAAAAATCGGCGGTCTGTTGCTTGCCGCCGGTTTTGCCGATATGCTACCGCCCCTGCCCACGCTCGATGCCTACATTAAAGCAGCGTCCCCCGATTTCGACATCCTGTGCAAAATCGATATGCCCAAACACTGCCTGGTTTCCGACAATGACACCCATGTTCCGCCTGAACTGACTTTGGACATGGCGGCCAAACTTAAAAGCCCTGTTACCCATATCCCCGAAGGCGGCCATTTGATGGCTTCGGACGGCTTTACCCAACTGCCGCAGGCTTGGGAAGCGCTGAAACCCATGTTGATAGACTAAACGTAATAATTGGTTTTCAGACGGCCTTGTTTGTCTTCCCTCCCCATAACAGGCCGTCTGAACGACAATAAAAAACAACCTGCCCTTTCAAGCAGGTTGTTTCTTTTTATGCCTCATTGACGGCAAATTTAATATTGCACCGTCCATTCAATCTCGCCGCCAGCCCTCATCGGTACAAGCTCGCCATCGCCGTAAGGTACGCTGGCAGGCACGGTTTGCGTTTGTTTGACCAATGTGATGGTATCGGAATTTTCAGGCAGACCGTAGAAACGTGGGCCGTTTTTAGAAGCAAAGGCTTCCAGTTTATCCAACGCGCCTGCTTTCTCAAACACTTCGGCATAAAGCTCGATGGCGGTCATCGCGCTGAACATACCGGCGCAACCGCAAGCATTTTCTTTGGCAGTTTTGGCATGTGGCGCAGAGTCCGTGCCGAGGAAGAATTTGTGCGCCTTATCGCCGGTAACAGCGGCAACCAAAGCCTGACGGTGGGTTTCGCGTTTGAGAACCGGCAAGCAGAAATGATGAGGGCGCACGCCTCCGACCAAAAGGTCGTTGCGGTTGAGCAGCAAGTGTTGCGGCGTCACGGACGCGGCCACATTATCGCCGGCTTCCAATACCAGTCGGGCTGCCTCGGCAGTGGTGATGTGTTCAAACACAACTTTAAGGTTCGGCACTTGCGCCAAAACCGGTTTCATCACACGCTCGATAAAGGCGGCCTCGCGGTCGAAAATATCAATTTCAGGATCGGTCACTTCGCCGTGAACCAAGAACAAAATGCCCTGTTTCGCCATTTCTTCCAATACGGGAATCAGCTTAAACAAGTCGGTCACGCCGGAATCGGAATTGGTGGTCGCGCCTGCTGGATAGAGTTTGAAAGCCACGATACCGGCAGCCTTAGCCTCACGCACGAGTTCGGGAGTGGCGTTGTCGGTCAAATAAAGTGTCATCAACGGCTGGAAGGCGCTGCCTTCTGGCAGGGCGGCCATAATGCGCGCTTTGTATGCTTGGGCATCGGCGACGCTGACAACGGGCGGCTTCAGGTTGGGCATAATAACCGCGCGGCCCATTTGTCGGGCGGTGTACGGGGCAACGGCTTTGAGCGCGTCGCCGTCGCGCAGGTGTAAGTGCATATCGTCGGGACGGGTAATGGTCAGGGTTTGCATAGCTTACTTTCGAGTGGTTTGGTTTGATAATGTTTCAGACGGCCTTTATTCGGCGGTAACGGTTTCTATTAATTTGATGTTTTTCAATCGTCAACCGGCCTAAGGCAAAACGGGGGCCTTATTGTCGTAAGAATGATGGGTCAAATAAAAAACAGCCTGTACCGGAAAATGCTCGGACGACGTTGTTTTAACGGTCAGCAAGGTTTCTTTCGGACTGCCGGACGCACGCCATGCGTAGGAAATCTGACGCATAGGCAACGGGGTTTCCGCCAAATTATCGGCACGCAATTCAGCATTCAAACCTTGCGGCGGATTTTCTGCCAAAGCCAAAAATTGTTTGAAAATCAGATGGTCGTCGGCTTTAGCCGTGCGCACGCTGCAACTGTCTTCAGTCAGGCTCAAATAATAATCCGCGCCGTTTTCCGTTTTCTTCCAAATGCTTAATGCCTCCAAATCCATCATTCCGGCAGGCAAATCGGCAATATCTTTTTTCGACAATAAAACCAGTTTGTTGGCATTGGCAAACTCGCCGACAAGGGCGGCATCGCCGTCTGCAGCCACGCAGCTTTGGCGGAATAAGTCGGTTACATTTTGGGCATAATCGGCAGCGTTCTGCGGTGAAACGCCTTCATTGCCGCATGCACTCAGGCAGACAGCCAATACAGCGGCAGACAACGCGACGGCTTTAGACATTTCAGACGGCCTTTATTTGTGCTTCAACACCAGCTTGAACACGCCGTCGGCTTCGCTCGATTCCAACAAAACATGTCCGGTCTGACGGCAAAACGCTTCAAAATCGCCGGGCGCGCCGCCATCGGTGGCCAATACGGTCAGCACTTCGCCTTCCTGCATTTGCGCCAAAGCTTTTTTGGCACGCAAAATCGGCAGCGGGCATTTCAAACCGATGACATCCAGAGTTTGTGTATTCATGATGAAAACTCGTCATATTAATCAGAATTAACGTCAATTATACCGCACTTACTTGCACCCCACCCTGCAAGCCCATAAAATAAAGCCGTTTTTCACTTTGGAGCTGTCTATGCGCCGTTTTGCCCTTCTCGCTCTCAGCCTTGCCGCGACTCAAGCATTTGCTTTGGGTTTCAGTCAAAAGGATACGCTGACCAACACGCGTTATCAGGAAAGCCCTGAAGAAGTTGCCGCACGCGAATTTAAAGAACACAAAGCCGAGTTGCCGCCCCTGCCCGATACCCAATCGGGGGATTGGTTCGACCTCTATGTCAACGAAACCTACGGCAAGCAGCCCAAAATCCTGCTCAGCAGCCTGCAAATTATGCCTGCGCCGGACAACAGCATCCGCTACATCTTAAACGTGCGCTCCGACAAAGGCTACGACAACCTCTCCGTCGAAGGCCTCTATTGTGCCCGCACGTCCTTTACTTACAGCAACGACAAGCGTTCGTCTTACAAAGTATTCGCTTACGGCGACACAGTAAACCACCGCTGGATCGAGCCGCGCAAAGGCGATTGGAAGCTGATCGGCAATGCGTTCAGCCGCAACGATGCCCTGCATACCGCCCTGTATCAGGCATTCTGTATCGACGGCATGCCGACAACGGTCGAAGGCTTGGTACAACGTTTGAAAGAACGCGGCGGCCGTCACGGTACAACGCTGACCAACCACGACAAATAAACCGCTTTAATCAACAAAAAGGCCGTCTGAAATTTTTCAGACGGCCTTGTCTTTCAAGACGGCTTAGAATTTGTGATACAGACCCACAGAAGCGGCTTTTTGTTCAACGCCGCCTTTGTTGGCTGCAGTCAGACGGGTTTTGTTGCCAACTTTCAAATACGCCAGTTGGGCAACTACGCCGGTGCGTTTGCTGAAAGTATATTGGCCGCCGACAACGACTTGGTCGAATTTATCCACCAATTTTTCGCCGCTGTTCACGCCCTTGGCAGGCCAGCCGTGTGCATAAGTAATGCGTGGGGTGACATTGCCCAATTTGTAGCCGACAGTTACTGCTGCATCAACCACTTTCACGGCTTCAGATTTGCCTGAATCGGCAGTGATGTCACTACCCTTGTACTCATTAAAACCATCGGTGAAATAGCCTAAATATTCGTTGGCTGTCTCATGGCCTTTGGCATAGTGTACGCCGCCGCCGACAAAGAGATTGTCTTTGTCGTAATAAGTTTCAACTTTGGCGATTTGTGCCGCTTTGACTTTGCCGGAATTGTCGGTGTACGCGCCGTTGTAGTGGCCGTAAGCCGCATTGGCAGTAAAGCCGTTTTTAGAGAAGCTCACGCCGCCGGTGTATTGGTCCTTAGCCGCTTGGGTGTGCGTGTATTTGTCTGAAGGATTGCGGTTGTCGCGCGGTGCGTAAGACACGTTGAATTTGAATCCGCCAAAATCCGGGCTGTCGTAGCGTACAGCGGCATTACGGTTGCCGGTACGGGTAAAGATGCCCAAGCCTGCGGCATTGGTTTTGTACATCCACGGATCGATGGTATCCATTTCGTTCAGCATATTGCTGAGTTTACCGGCACGGACTTTACCGAATTTACCTTGCAAACCGATGAAGGAATCGCGATTGGCAAAACCTTGTGAACCACCGGTAATGGCCGTTTTTTGTTCAACTTGCCAGATGGCTTTCAAATCGCCACCCAAGTTCTCGCTGCCTTTGAAACCGATACGGGAGGTATTGTCATTGATGCTGGTTGCGGTAGAGCTGGTTTCAGAACCTGCATCACCTTTGATTTTTACTTGACCAACGGTCACGCTGCTTTTGATTTGACCATACAGAATCACTTCTGCAGAGGAAGCCAGCGGCAAACCGGCAATAACCAAAGCGATAATCGATTTTTTCATTATTCTCTCCAAAACAAAGTTAAAATCTCGTGAAAACACGTATAGCAATATTAATGTTTTCCAACGCTACAAACAACTACTTTCATCTTGATAGACACTTTTATTCATTAGAGTTTAGACTTTTTACAACATTTTCAAATAAAACAGGCCGTCTGAAAAAAATTTCAGACGGCCTCTCCCATTCAAAGTCATGGCAAGGACAATCATCCCTATTATTGTAATCATTTAATCAAAAATGGTTGCTTGATAAATGTTTGCCATATATCAACCCAATATTCCCAAATTACCACTATTATTAACTTTCTTCTTATGAAGAAGCTTTTTTATATCAATAATTTATTTGGTATAAATTTTTCCTTTTACCTAATATGAATAAACAGGAGCCCTTATGTTGAACAAACATCTCTTTTTATCTTTGCTAATGGCTGTCTCTACTGCAACGGTATCCGCCGAAACTCATCATGCGCATTGGTCTTACACAGGTGAAAACGATGCTGCACACTGGGGCGATTTGAGTGAAGACTTTGCTGTCTGCAAAACAGGCAAACAGCAATCTCCAGTGGACTTCTCCACAACAAAAGCAGTAAAAGGCAAACAACTGGCATACCGTTACAACGTTGCCGATTATAAAGTAGAAAATAACGGCCATACCCTTCAAGCCACGCCGCAAGGCAAGGCCCAAACCATCGTGATTAACGGTAAAACCTATACCTTTAAACAATTCCACTTCCATACGCCGAGCGAACATACTTTCAAAGGCAGACATTTCCCGATGGAAGCGCATTTCGTCCATCAAGCCGAAGACGGTACTTTGGCAGTCATCGGCTCTGTATTTAAACCGGGCAAAAACAATCCTGCCTTATCCGCACTCACTGCCAAAAAACTGAAAGCAGGCGAATCCGTAACGTTAAAAAACTTGAATATCCAAGCCCTGCTGCCTAAAGATAGCAAGTCCTTCCAACTGAAAGGCTCGCTGACAACGCCGCCTTGCAGCGAAAACGTTACTTGGGTTGTCTTAAAAACTCCGGTTCAGGCAGATGCGGCGCAGTTTAAAGCCATGCGCGACATTATCGGCGGCGAAAACAACCGTCCCGTACAACCTTTGAACGACCGCGAAGTCAATGAAGACAAATAACTTCTAAGGCCGTCTGAAAACAAAAAAGCACCCGGAAACGGGTGCTTTTTCAATCACATCAATCAGGCTTTTTTGTTACCCAACGCGGCTTTCACAAACGCGCTGAACAAAGGATGGCCTTTGCGCGGATTGGAAGTAAATTCCGGATGGAACTGACACGCGAAGAACCAAGGATGATTTGGCAATTCGATGGTTTCAACCAAACGCTCGCGGCCTGCGGATACGCCGCCGATGACCAAACCGGCTTTTTCCAACTGAGGAACATAGTTGTTGTTAACTTCGTAGCGGTGGCGATGGCGTTCGCGGATATGTTCGCTGCCGTAGATTTTTGCGGCAAGGCTGCCCGGTTTGAGATCAACTTCTTGCGCACCCAAACGCATGGTGCCGCCCAAATCGGCAGATTCATCACGGGTTTCTACGCTGCCGTCTGCAGTTTGCCATTCGTCAATCAGGGCAACGACAGGCGTGGCGCATTTCAAGTCAAACTCGGTAGAGTTTGCACCTTTCAAGCCTGCAACATCGCGGGCGTATTCGATCAGGGCGATTTGCATACCCAAGCAGATGCCCAAGTATGGTACGTTGTTTTCACGCGCATAGCGTACGGCGGCAATTTTGCCTTCTACGCCGCGTGAACCGAAGCCGCCCGGCACCAAAATCGCGTCCATATCTTTGAGCATGGAAACGTCGCCATTGCCCTTCTCGATGCTTTCACTGTCGACAAAGGTAATTTGTACGTCGGTTTCAGTGTGAATACCCGCGTGTTTCAGGGCTTCGATCAATGATTTGTAGGACTCGGTCAAATCAACGTATTTGCCGACCATCGCGATTTTGACGGTATGTTTCGGATTTCGAATCGCGTGAACGATTTTCTTCCATTCGGTCAAATCGGCTTGTTTGACATTCAGTTGGAGCTGCTCGGTAATAATGCTGTCGATGCCTTGGTTATGCAGCATTTCAGGGCATTCGTAAATACTGTCCACATCGTAGCTGCCCACGATGGCGCGTTCTTCAACGTTACAGAACAAAGCAATCTTACGGCGCTCGTCCGCAGGCATTTCTCTGTCCATACGGCAGATCAGGATGTCCGGTTGCAAACCGATGCTCAACATTTCTTTAACGGTATGCTGGGTCGGTTTGGTTTTGATTTCACCGGCAGCGGCAATGTAAGGAACATAGCTCAGGTGGGCAAACAATGTATTGTTGCGGCCGAGCTGGCTGCGCATTTGACGGATGGCTTCCAAGAAAGGCAAAGATTCGATATCGCCGACTGTGCCACCGATTTCGACAATCGCCACATCATAACCGGCCGCGCCTTCATGGATGCGGCGTTTGATTTCATCAGTAATGTGCGGAATTACTTGTACGGTACCGCCCAGATAGTCGCCACGACGCTCTTTGGCAATCACGTTTTCATAGACTTGGCCGGTACTGAAGCTGTTGCGGCGGGTCATGGTGGCGTTGATGAAACGCTCGTAGTGACCGAGGTCGAGGTCGGTTTCCGCGCCGTCATCGGTAACGAATACTTCGCCGTGTTGAAACGGACTCATGGTACCCGGGTCAACGTTGATATACGGGTCGAGCTTAAGCATGGTCACGTTCAAGCCACGCGACTCGAGAATAGTAGCAATAGAAGCGGCGGCGATACCTTTACCCAAAGAAGATACAACGCCGCCGGTTACGAAAATAAATTTAGTCATGATGTGATACCCATGTTGGAATGTGTGATTTTAACTTGAAGCAGCATATTCTGGCAAACGGCAAAAGCTTCAGGCCGTCTGAAAATAACGTTTTCAGACGGCCTTATCATACTGTTTCTATATATCAGCGCAGCTCGCGGCGCAGGATTTTGCCAACGTTGGATTTTGGCAACTCGTCGCGGAATTCGATGTCTTTCGGCACTTTATACGCCGTCAGTTCTTTGCGGCAGAAATCGATCAACTCTTCCTTGGTCAAAGACGGATCTTTGCGTACGACGAAGACCTTAATCGCTTCGCCGGTTTTCTCGCTTGCTACGCCAATACAGGCGACTTCCAAGACTTTGTCGTTGCCGGCCACCACTTCTTCGATTTCGTTCGGATACACATTAAAACCGGATACCACAATCAAATCTTTTTTGCGGTCAACCAGCTTCAACCAGCCTTTTTCATCCATCACGGCAATGTCGCCGGTTTCCAAAAAGCCGCGTGCATCGATTGCTTTAGCAGTTTCTTCAGGACGGTTCCAATAGCCTTTCATCACTTGCGGGCCGCGCACCCACAATTCGCCCGGTTGTCCGATAGGCACTTCTTTGCCGTCTGCATCGCGCAATTCGACCTCGGTTGAAGAAACAGGCAGGCCGATACCGCCGCTGTAAGCTTCGATATTCAAAGGATTGCAACATACGCCCGGACTGGCTTCGGTCAAGCCGTAGGCCTCCACAATCGGTGTACCGGTGATTTTTTTCCATTTTTCCGCCACGGCTCTTTGCGTTGCCATACCGCCGCCCAAAGTCAGCTTCAAACGGGAAAAATCGACTTCGGCAAAATCCGGACGGTTGACCATCGCATTAAACAGAGTATTCACACCGATGAATACGCTAATCGGCTCTTTTTTCAATTCACCGATAAATCCTTTCATATCGCGCGGATTGGTAATCAGGATGATTTTAGAACCGGTATTCGCAAAGATCATCAGGTTCACCGTCAAGGCAAAGATATGATAAAGCGGCAGCGCGGCGATGACGGTTTCTTTGCCTTCGTGCAGGCTGTTTTTAATCCATTCTTTTGCCTGCAACATATTGGCGCAGATATTGCCGTGAGTGAGGACGGCGCCTTTCGCCAAACCGGTCGTACCGCCCGTATATTGCAGCAAAGCAGTATCGTCGCGCGTCAACTCGACTGGTTTGAACGAATTGGCCGCACCTTGCTTCAAGGCCGTCTGAAAAGTCACGGTATTGGGAATGCGGTATTCCGGCACCATTTTTTTCACTTTTCGGATGACGAAGTTCATCAACGCGCCTTTAATCATGCCGAACATCTCGCCGACCGACGCGACAATCACATGTTTGATTTGCGTACGCGGCAACACCAGCTCCAACGTATTGGCAAAGTTCTCCAACACGACAATCGTTGTCGCGCCGCTGTCTTTCAACTGATGCTCCAACTCGCGCGGCGTATAAAGCGGATTGGTATTCACTGCCACCAAACCTGCCTGCAAAATACCGAAAAGCGCAATCGGATATTGCAAAACGTTCGGCATCATAATCGCCACGCGCTCACCGCGCGGCAGTTTCAATACGTTTTGCAGGTAAGACGCAAAATCGGTAGCCAACTTGCCCACTTCGGCATAAGTCAGCGTTTTGCCCATGTTTTGAAAAGCAGGTTTATCCGCGAATTTCTCGACACTTTGACGGAATACATCGCTGATGGAGCTGTATTGAGAAATATCGATTTCAGAGTTTACGCCTTGTTCATAGCTTTTGAGCCAGAGTTTTTCCATATTGATCAGTCTTTTATTTAGTCGTTTTTTGAAATCGAGGCCATCTGAAAGGCTTTATTTCAATCCGCCGCTTCGTTTTCAGATGGCCCTTTTATTAAGCAGTAATAATGACAGGCTTGTCGGTGGACATGATGATACCGCCGCCCAAGCACACATCGCCGTCATACAGTACCGCAGATTGTCCGGGGGTTACCGCCCATTGCGGCTCGTCAAAGACAAGCTCGACGGTTTCATCATCCAAGTAACGCAACGTACAAGGTGCGTCAGCCATACGGTAGCGCGTTTTGCAGGTATAGCGTCCTTCTTTCGGGCGTTCGGGCAATGTGAAACTCAAATCGTTCATGATCAGGCTTTGCGTATAAAGCAAAGGATGGTCATGGCCTTGGACGACAATCAGTTCGTTTTTGGTCAAATCCTTGGCCGCGACAAACCATGGCTTGCCTGCGCCGCCGATACCCAAGCCTTTGCGTTGGCCCAGCGTGTAAAACATTAAGCCGACGTGTTCGCCGACTACTTTTCCTTCAGGGGTAACCATTTTGCCATTATTGGTCGGCAGGTATTTTTGCAGAAATTCGCGGAACGGGCGTTCGCCGATAAAGCAAATACCGGTACTGTCTTTTTTGGTTGCAGTCGGTAATTTGAATTCTTCGGCAAGACGGCGGACTTCAGGCTTTTCTAACTCGCCCAATGGGAAAATCGCGCGCTCAAGTTGGAAAGGTTTGAGGCGGTACAAGAAATAGCTTTGGTCTTTGTTTTGATCCAAGCCTTTGAGCAGGTAATGCACGCCATTGCGAACTTCTTTGCGGGCATAGTGTCCGGTGGCAATGGTATCGGCGCCCTGCTCAATGGCATAATCCAAAAAGCATTTGAATTTGATTTCGGCATTGCACAAGACATCCGGATTTGGCGTGCGGCCTGCGCTGTATTCTTTGAGGAAATAGGCAAATACATTGTCTTTATATTGCGCGGCAAAATTGACGATGTCGATATCGATACCGATGATATCGGCAACGGCAATGGCATCAAAGGAGTCTTGTTTGATGCTGCAATATTCGTCGTTGTCGTCATCTTCCCAGTTCTGCATGAACACACCGCTGATTTGATGGCCTTGCTGTTTGAGCAGGGCCGCGGTAACGGATGAATCGACGCCGCCGGAAAGGCCGACGATGATGTTTGTTGGTGTGTTGGTAGTATTCATGAGGGGAATGTGGGTTTTAAATACATTTTTTAAAGCGTGATTTTAGCACATTTTGATTTAACGACAGAAAAGGCCGTCTGAAAGCCCAATGACTTTCAAACGGCCTTTATATGCAAATTCAAGCAATTAGTGCTGATGCGCGCCACCGTGACCATGACCGTGATCCATGCCGGATTGCGGTGCGGTTTTCACTTCCAGTTGTACGGTTTGAGGTTTGGCATTTTTGAATTTCAGGGTAACAGGTACTTTTTCGCCTTCTTTCAGCGGTTTTTTCAGACCCATGAACATAACGTGGTAGCTGCCTGGTTTCAGCTCGGTTACGCCTTTTTCTTCCAGCGGGATGCCGCCTTTAACTTCGCGCATGCGCATTACGCCGTTGTCGTTTACATGGGTATGTACTTCGATACGCTCGGCTACCGGGCTGCTGCCGCCAACCAAGAAGTCTTTTTTAGCTTCATCGTTGTGGATTTTCATGAATGCGCCACCCATTTTCATACCTTCAACGGTAGAACGTGCCCAACCGTCTTCAATATGGATACCGGCTGCAGATACGGAAGTTGCCAAGCCTGCCAGAATCAGGGTTGCCATTAGTTTTTTCATGTTTTGCTCCTTATGTTTGCCAAATGGCTGGGATATACAGCCTTCATCTTACAACCGAAGGCCGTCTGAAAACTTTGATATAGATTAAGTAATACTATCTAATCCTAATGAATTACCATATTACCACATTTCTAAGCAGTTAATGCAACAATCCAAACAATAAATAACATTAACAAAGCCATCAGTTGCGCGGCCGAACCGGCATCTTTGGCACGCTTGGCCAGCTCGTGTTTTTCAGTAGAGGTATGGTCAACAGCTGCCTCGATGGCGGTATTAAACAATTCGGTAATCAGTGAAATAAACGATGCGACAACAAGCACCATTTTGGTGACCGAGCCGAAATCAAGGAACAAAGCCAAAAAAATTAAAATCAGGTTCAACCAAAAAACTTGGCGAAATGCACTTTCATAACGGTACGCGGCAGCCAGTCCGTCTTTGGAATAACCAAACGCATTGATAATGCGCTTGATACCGTTTTTGCCTTTTTTCTCGGAAGCGTAGGAAGATGGTTCCATCATATTCTCAACATTAGAATGCCGTCTGAAAAGAAACGGTCAAGTCAATTTTCAGACGGCCTTTGGGTTTATTGTTTTGCCCAAGATGCGACGGCATCTGCAAACATGGCGGCAACGTCGAAATCTTTTTGCTTCATGATTTCTTGGAAGCCGGTCGGGCTAGTTACATTGACTTCGGTCAGGTTGCTGCCGATGACATCCAAACCGGCAAGCAAAATACCGCGGCGCTTCAATTCAGGCGCAAGGGTTTCTGCGATCTCACGGTCACGCTCGCTCAACTCCTGTGCCACGCCGCGGCCACCGGCAGCCAAGTTGCCGCGTGTTTCGCCATTTTGCGGAATACGCGCCAAAGCATACGGAACAACTTCCCCGCCGATAATCAGAATACGCTTGTCGCCATGTACGATTTCAGGAATATAACGTTGCGCCATGATGGTGCGTGAATCAAGCTGCATCAGGGTTTCCAAAATACTGCCGATATTGGGATCGGATTCGGTCAGGCGGAAAATGCCCATACCACCCATGCCGTCCAAAGGTTTTATGATGATGTCGCCGTGTTCTTTCAAAAAGGCACGGACATCGGCGGAACGTGTGGTAACCAAAGTCGGCGCGGTAAACTGGCTGAAATTCAAAATCGCCAATTTTTCATTGAAATCGCGCATTGCTTGCCCGCTGTTAAACACTTTTGCGCCCTGCTGCTGCGCCAACGTCAAAAACTGGGTCGCATACAGATATTGCATATCAAACGGCGGATCAGTGCGCATAATGACCGCATCGAAATCTTTTAAGGCCGTCTGAACTTTTGCCTCTGCTTTAAACCATTCATGATCGTCATCGTTCTTCGCGCCGACAAACTCAAATGCCGCTGCCTGAGCCACCACCAAGCCTTCACGGACGGACAATTCTCCGCTCAAGGTATGAAAAAGCTGCCAACCGCGCTTTGCCATTTCACGCATCATGGCGTAAGTAGTGTCTTTATAGGTTTTAAAACTTGCCATCGGATCGGCGATAAACAGGACTTTCATCAAAATTTCCTTGTAAACAGACAATATAATCATACCTTGTATTCTGCCTGCCTGAAAAGGTGGCAAAATATAGAAAAGGCCGTCTGAATTCTATTTTCAGACGGCCTTGAGGCTTTTAGGCGGCTGCCAAATGCAAGAGTTCGGCGGCATGGCTGCGTGTGGTATCGGTAATGATTTCGCCACCCAACATACGCGCAATTTCCTCAATGCGCTGATGATGGTTCAAGACGCTGATTTCGCTGACGGTTTGTTCGCCTTCGCTATGCTTGCGCACCTGCCAATGGTTTTCACCGCAAGAGGCAACTTGAGGAAGATGGGTTACCGCCAAGACTTGATGTTTTTTACCTAAGGCACGCAAAGCTTTACCGACCATTTCAGCGACGCCGCCACCAATACCGGTATCCACTTCGTCGAAAATCAATGTCGGCACTTGTGTGTATTGGCTGGCAACCACTTGCAAAGCCAAGCTGATACGCGCCAATTCGCCGCCGGAAGCCACTTTGTTCAAAGGACGGGACGGATTGCCTTTATTCGCCGCCACTTGGAATTGTACCTGCTCCAGACCATGTGCGGTCGGCGAAGACGGCAACAAGACGATATCAAAACGTGCGCCTTTCATGGCCAAATGCTGCATATGCTCGGTGGTCTCTTCGCCCAAACGGCCGGCCGCCTGATGGCGCATGGCGGAGAGAATATGCGTGGCTTCGTGGTATTCTGCAAGATTGCGTGCGACTGTATTTTCCAAGGCTTCCAAATCGGCAGCCGCTTGCAGATTTTGCAGGCGTTCGTCGATTTCTGCCAACTTTTGCGGCAACTCTTCCGGTTCAATGCGGTATTTGCGCGCCATGCTCATCAATTCGCCCATACGACTTTCTTGTGCGGCCAATTCATTAGGATCGATATCGCTGCGACCGGCCACATCGCGCATATTGGCACTGATTTCCCCCAACTCAGCTTCAATACTTGCCAACATATTCAAACTCTCGGCAAAGCGCGGCTCAATATTTTGCAGATTGCCCAATAATTTTTGGCATTGGTAGATTTGACGTTGGATGCCGTTGTCTCCGTCTATACTGTCGCTCACCTGTTCGGCGGTTTGCAGCAACTCGGCCGAATGCGCCAGGCTGTCGTGGCTTTGGCTTAAGGTTTCCCATTCATTGGGTTTGATCTCCAATTGGTTCAATTCATTGAACTGCCATTCCAAACGCTCGCGTTCGATGGCCATGGTTTCTGCCTGCTCTTGCGCCTCTTGCAGTGCCTTTTTCGCATTGACCCAATTTTGATAAAGCTGTTTGACCGTTTCTGCCTGCTCTTTGCTGCCAGCAAACGCATCCAACAACTCTCGTTGCGCAGACTCTTGATTCAGCGAATGATGGGCATTTTGACCGTGAATATCGATTAACTGCTCACCGATGGCTTTCAGCTGCGCCAATGTTGCAGCCTGATTATTGATATAACTGCGGCTTTTACCCTTGGCATCGATAATACGGCGGATGCTGAGCTCTTCGGCATCTTCTTCCAAAAGGCCTTGCTCCTGCAGCTGCGCTTTCAGTTCGGGCAAACCGCTGATGTCGAACAAAGCCGACAACTGCGCTTCTTTGGCGCCGCTGCGCACTTGGCTGTAATCGGCCTTATCGCCCAACAACAGGCCAATCGCATCCAGAGTAATCGATTTGCCTGCACCGGTCTCGCCCGTCAATACGGTAAAGCCGTTTTGAAAATCAAGATTTAGGTTTTCAACAATGACAAAATCACGCAAAGAAAGTGCCAACAGCATTGCAGTATTCCTTAGTAAATTACCCGCACCTATGCGGAATAGCTTTAGATAAGCTGATTATAACTAAGATTTTTTATAGTTTGAATCAGATTTTTCTTATAATTTATCTAAGATATTTATTTTAAAAAAATTATTTTTTTAAACAGGCAATAAAAAGGCCGTCTGAATATTGCTACATGTTCAGACGGCCTAAATTTATTTTACTCTGCCAGTTCTACTTGTTCATGCCCCATCAATTCCTGCCCCACTCCGGCAAGCAGGTTCAGATAACGCTCATACTGCTTGAGCATATCGGCAATCAATTCTTTTTGCGTCATATATTGCACATCGTATCCATCGCGCCCATCCGAGAAATACGTCAACGGTATGAACGTTGCCGCATATTTGAAATGAGGCAGGCTGTCTTCGCGAATCAACTGATCGGTAATTTCCCGCCTTACGGATTTAATCCCATAGACAAAGTCCCTTACCACCCCTTTATGCACCACCAGCTCTACCGATGGCTCATCTTGTTGCAATCTGAAACACGATTGTTTCAGACGGCCTTTACATTCAAATCAGTTAATCAGTCTGCTTCCTGATTCAACTGCTTCTTCAGCCTCCTCATCGCCTGTCGGCGGCGTTTCCATCAAATCAGGCAACACCAACTCGCCCAATTCAGTCAGCGGCGGCAATTCTTCCAAACTTTCCAAACGCAAATCGCTTAAGAATGTTGCCGTTGTCGCCCACAAAGCCGGACGGCCGACAGAATCACGGTGGCCGATGACTTCAATCCAGCCCCTATCCTGCAAGGTTTGCATTACATTTTGCGACACCGCCACGCCGCGTATACCTTCGATATCGCCACGCGTTACCGGTTGCTGATAGGCAATAATCGCCAGCGTTTCCATCACGGCGCGGGAATAACGCGGCGCGCGCTGCTCTTGCAGGCTGCCCAGTCGTTCAAATGCGGCTTGGGCGATTTGGAAGCGCCAGCCCTCATGGGTATGCACCAGTTGCAAAGCCCTGCCCTGCCAGCGAGCCTTCAGTTGCGCCAACACATCAATCAGCTTGTCTTGCGACAACGGCGGCACGCACAATTCGCGCATGGTTTTTTCGTTTAAGGGTTCGACTTGCGTCAACAGCGCCGCTTCAATCAGCGCATCGGGAGAAAGTTTTTCAGTCATAATAAAATCAATGTTCAGACGGCATGAACAACCAAAGGCCGTCTGAAAGATAATATGGTCAACGGTTTGTTACGCGCTCAAATGCGCTTTCAGTTTTTCTTCGTCCAAAAACCAATGGCAGATTTCGGTATCGCCATCCAGTAAAACAGGCACCAGCTCATTGTACTTTTCTTCTAAAACCGGATCTTCATCAACATCGACAATATCCAGCTCAAATCCAAACTGCTCCTGATAAGGCTTTAATTGTTCGCGCATTTTGTGGCACAGGCTGCAATATTCCCGAAACATCAAGGTCAGTTTCATGGCGGTTACTCTCGGAGGGACAAAAGCGGCCATTGTATAGCAAAATGCCTCCAAACCATACAGGCATGACAAAGGCCGTCTGAACAGGCGCGAAACGAAATCAAGGATTTCTGTCACGCCTTCAGACGGCCTTTGTGTACATTCTAAAATTAAGACTGAACGTTGATACCGGCAGTCACAGTATTTTGGGCACTGCTTGCAGTCAAAAATGACGCTGCCAATTCGCCGCAACAACCGCAACAAGTCGCCACACCTAATTGAGCCTGCAAATCGCTCATGGTGGTTGCACCGGCGGCGATAGTCTCTTTGATGTCGTGGTCAGTAATGGCATTGCAGATACATACGAACATGATGTGCTCCAATTATTTTGTTACCCTCTGTAATTGAGAGTAGGATTTATTCTTAAACGTAAATATAAATAAAAACGGTTTGCATTGCAATATTGACACAGCCCTTTTGCTTTAAAATTTTTCTATGAAATTTTATATTTTGATTGATATTTTATAATTTTAAAGTTTGATAACCTTTCAGACGGCCTCAATAACAAAAAGCGGCATCTTCGAGATGCCGCCTTTATTTATGAACGGGAATGGTGTTCATCGACCATGTTTTTCAAACGGATATTGGCAACATGGGTATAAATCTGCGTGGTGTTGATATCGGAATGTCCCAACATCATCTGGACTGAGCGCAAATCGACGCCGTGATTGACCAAATGCGTAGCAAAAGCATGGCGCAAACCGTGCGGGCTGAGCGAAGCAATACCGGCCGCTTCGGCATATTCTTTGACTATCATCCATGCAAGCTGACGGCTGATGCCGCTGCGTTTTTGGCTGACAAACACTTCGTCGCAGATTTTGTTTTTCAGCAACAACGGGCGCGATTCGTTGCAATAGCGTTCCACCCAATATGCCGCTTCCTGCCCCAACGGAACCAGACGCAATTTGTCACCCTTGCCTATGGTACGGATACTGCCGCGATGTAAATCGATATCGCTGAGCGTCAATTTGACGGCTTCGGTCACGCGCAAGCCTGTTGCATACATGACTTCAAGCAAGGCTTTGTCGCGCAGTCCGTGCGGCGTTTCCACATCCGGTGCAGCCAGCAACGCATCGATTTGGGCTTCGGTAATCAGCGTGGGCAGTTTGCGTTCCGATTTCGGCGCCTTGAGAAAACGGGTGGGATTGTCTGCTCTTTGACCTGTTTCTTCCAACCAGCCGTACATGCGCTTGCAAGCCGACAATGCCCGCGCTTGGGACGTGTTTTTTTCCCCCTCCGCATACACGGCATCAGACAGGGCAAATTCATCGGCACTCAACCAATCCTGCCCGCCCTCGGCCAACCGCACGGCGACTTTGACCAAATCACGGCGGTAACTTTGCAGCGTATTGTGGCTGAGCCTGTCTTGCAACCAAAGGGATTCAAGCAGCTTGTCTATTAAATCGTCCATATTCATCAAACTGTATTGAAAGGCCGTCTGAACGGCATGACTTTACATCCATTCAGACGGCCTTAGGTTTTCAAAGCCCTATTTAAGAGGCTTGAGAAATGGTATCCAACACTTCCTGCGCGTGTCCGGCCACTTTGACTTTGCGCCATTCATGGGCGATTTCACCGTTTTCGTCCAACACAAATGTGCTGCGCTCGATGCCGAGGGATTCTTTGCCGTAAAGCTTTTTCAGCTTGATCACGTCAAACAGTTTGCAGACGGTTTCTTCTTTGTCGCTCAACAATTCAAACTGAAAGCCTTGTTTGGCGCAGAAATTCTGATGCGATTTGACACCGTCGCGCGAAATGCCGACAACGGTATAGCCCAATGCTTTGAATTGCTCCAATCGGGCATTGAAATCCAAGCCTTCGGTGGTACAGCCGGGCGTGCTGTCTTTAGGATAAAAATAGACAACCAACGGCAAATGTTCGGCGGAATTAAAATCGCTGCCGGAAGAAGATGGGAGTGTGAATTGATATTTTGACATATTATTCCTTTCAGACGGCCTAAACCTAGCCTGCGTTTATTTTTCGCTTAAATTCAAATAACTGCGCGTACCTTGAAAATCTTCCAATGCGCGCAACAAAAGCTGGAAGTGGTCGTCATTGCCGGCCAGATCCAACTCATCGGCATTGACGGTCAGCAAAGGCGCGCTTTGATACAAATGGAAAAAATGGCTGTATTCGTCATGCACACGTCCCAAATAGCCTTCGGGGAACAAGCTGATAATGCCTTCGTGACGTTTTTGCAGGCGTTTACGGTTGTTTTCGACGGCGGTTTGCAGATAAATCACCACATCGGGCTCCGCGTATTGCGGCAGAATACGTTGCTTCATATCGGCAAAAAGCTGCTGCTCGTCATCATTCAAAACGATAGGCGTAAAAATACGGTCTTTTTCTGGTAAAAAATCAGCCACAACCATTCCGCCTTGCGCGCATTGTTCTTCAATAATATTCACGCTTTCAGCGCGGCGCGTCAGGAAGAAAAGCTCGGCAGCCAAGCCATTATTGGAAACATTGCTGTAAAACTTCATGAGAAACGGATTGTGATCCGGATTCTCCGACAACAGCAACGCGCTGAAATGCTCTGCCAAGCGGCGACTCAAAGCAGTCTTGCCGCTACCGATGGCGCCTTCAACAACAATATAACGAGGATTCATAGTAACTCTTTGTAATGTGTTTCCCGACAATATTTTATAGCAAAAAAGGCGTGTCCAACACGCCCTTTCTTGTTTTAGTCCGTTTTCAGACGGCCTTTATTCTTTCAGCAGGCGAATACCCTGCCCGCCCAAAGCCTGAGCCAAATCAGCCGCACGGCCATGCTCACCCAACTCGAAATCCGGAAGGATTTCAGCCAGCGGCAACATAACGAAACTGCGCTCATGCGCGCGCGGATGCGGCAAGGTCAGATGTGGGTCATCACTGCGGATACCGTCAAAATCTATGATGTCCAAATCCAAAGTACGCGGCGCATTACGGAAGGTACGTTCGCGCCCAAATTCGGCCTCGATGCGGTTTAACTCTGCCAACAGCGCCACGCCGTCCAATGAAGTTTTCACGGTACAAACGGCGTTCACAAAATCGGGCTGATCGTCATAGCCGACCGGTGCAGTCAGATACAGGGAAGAAGCCTTTTCGAGCCGGATATGCGGATGCGCGGCCAATTCGGCCAATGCAGCACGAACCTGTTCGGCAGGATTAGCGAGATTGCTGCCCAAAGCGATAACGGCAAAATGCGGATACATTTCAGACGGCCTCTTTTAAAACGGCAGCGTTTTGGTTTTGGCTAGGAAAACAATCGTGGCAACACACGACATGGCCAAAACGTAAACAATATAGAATTTCGGCGAACGCGGACGCGAACGCATCATAATCATGCCCAACACAATATAAACCAGCAACAGCAGGATTTTCATGCCGAGCCATGGAGCATTAAACGGTGAAAAATGGGTAATCTTCATCAGCCACAAGCCGGTAAACAGCAACATGGTGTCGTTCAAATGCGGCATGGCTTTCCAAATGCCTGCCAACGGCTTTTCAGGATGACACCAGAGCAGGAAAAAACGGATGTTGAACAACAGGATGGTAATGGCAACGAAAATCTGATGGCTGTATTTTACAAACAGATATTGCATGGCAGTTTCTTATGTTGAGGGTTGAAAAACAAAGCAGCTATTTTACCGCAAACATCTATTTCTGACGCAACTTTTCAATCGCCAGCAGATAGGGCGGCGCATTGCGGCGGTTGACAAAGCCATAGCGTAACACGGCAAATGCTTCCTGTGACAAAGTTTCCGTCCATTGCACAATAGCTTCAGCCTCTATTCGGCCGGCTTCATGCCCCGGGTACAATACCGCCACGGCAAGCCCGCCCTCTTTCAACAAACCCAAAGTATCAGTCAGCGCACGGATACTGCTTGCCGCTTCAGTTGTACAGCTTTTATCGCCACCCGGCAGCCAACCGAAATTAAATACTGCGGCATCTAAAGGCTCGTCGATATAAGACAAAAGGTTTTCATGGCCGTCATGTATCAGGGCTACCCGACCATCTACGCCGTTTTCTTTCAAACGGCCTTGAGTTTGCACTAATGCTTTGGGTTGCACATCAAACGCCCACACTCTACCCGTTTCGCCAACCAACTGCGCCAACAGCAAAGTATCATGCCCGTTTCCGGCCGTAGCATCCAAAGCGCGGCCGCCCGATTTTAAGGCTTGTCGTAACAGGGAGTGGGCAAAGGGAAGAATGTTTTCAAGTAGCATGATAAAGGTCGTCTGAAAATAAAAATACCCTACCGCAAAAGCGGTAAGGTATTGAAAAACAGGAATGCGTTACATCATTTATTCGGCAGGTTGTTGCACAGTCTCAACTTGAACCGGAGCTGCTGCGGCAGCGGCTTGAGGTTGTTTGTTTTCGTGTTGCAGGCTGACTGCGCGTGCAGGAACGATTGTTGAGATAGCGTGTTTGTAAACCATTTGAGTGACGGAAGTATTACGCAACAGAACAACGTACTGGTCGAATGATTCCACTTGGCCTTGCAGCTTGATGCCGTTTACCAAGTAGATTGAAACCGGAACGTGCTCTTTACGCAACGCATTCAAAAAAGGATCTTGTAACATTTGTCCTTTAGCTGTCATATTCTTGAGCTCCATTATTATGATTGTAAAGACGCCAAAATTGGCGTTTGATGGGATTGTAGCCCCGAATAGGATAAATTACCAACTATTTTTTTCTATCACACCGTTTAGGAATCCAGCAATAAGGGAACTTTCCAGTCAAACCGACTGTTTCATTTCCATATTCACAACAATCCCAAATCTAAATTTGATGTTTTTTTAAATTCGGCAAACCCTATCAAAAATATGCCATGAAGCTCTAATAAGCTGTTTTTCATTATAAAAAGGCCGTCTGAAATGGTTCAGACGGCCTTTGTGCTTATTTGCTGAATTGTTTTTTCACGCTGACTTTGGTTTTCTTCTTGAAGCGGTTTTTCTCTTCCTTGCGGCCTTCGCGTTTCTCAATACGGTTGCTCAAGCTGACACGGCGCAGTGGTTTTTTCTTCGGTTTATCTTCCGCATTTTCATACGGGTTTTCCGAAACATTGTATTGAATTCTGAGCGGCGTACCTTGCAGATTGAAGGCTTTGCGGAACGTTTGGGTCAAATAGCGTGTGTAGCTGTCTGAAATCGCATGCAGCGAATTACCGTGAACCACAATCACCGGCGGATTCATGCCGCCTTGGTGGGCATAACGCATTTTCGGGCGCACCAAGCCAGCACGCGGCGGCTGTTGACGCTCAATCGCGCTTTGCAATACGCGCGTGATTTTCGGTGTCGGCATCTTAATCATCGCAGCATTGTAGGCAGCCTGAATGCTTTCAAACAAACCGTCTATACCGCGCTCTTTCAACGCAGAAATAAAGTGGAACTTAGCAAAATCAAGGAAATACAGTTTGCGGTTGATATCGCGTTTCACTTGCTCGCGCCGCTCTTCACTGATGCCGTCCCATTTATTGACCGCCACCACCAAGGCACGACCTGCTTCCAAAGCAAAACCCGCAATCGTCGCATCTTGGTCGGCGATATCTTGTTGCGCGTCCAATACCAAGACGGCAACATTTGCCGCTTCAACCGCCTGCATGGCTTTGATAACGGAGAACTTTTCCACCGCTTCATCCACTTTGCCACGACGGCGCACACCTGCGGTATCGATGATGGTAAACGGTTTGCCTTCACGTTCAAAATCGATATGGATACTGTCGCGCGTCGTGCCTGCCATATCAAAGGCAATCACGCGCTCTTCGCCGAGAATGGCGTTTACCAAGGTCGATTTACCGACATTGGGGCGGCCGATTACAGCAAAAACAGGATGTTTCGCTTCTTCCTCTTCCTTTTCAGGCTCAGGGAATGTTTCCAAAATATCTTCAATCAGATAATACACGCCATCGCCGTGCGCACCTGAAATCACATAAGGGTCGCCAAGGGCAAGTTCGTAGAACTCGGCGGCAAGCACGGCCCTATTGCCGCCCTCGCCTTTATTCACGGCCAAATAAACGGGGCGTGGGCTTTGGCGCAAACGGTCGGCAATGATTTTGTCTTGCGGCGTCAAACCGGTGCGGCCGTCCACCAAAAACACAACCGCATCGGCTTCATCGACAGCCTGCAAGGTTTGTTTTGCCATTTCGTGCAAAATGCCGCTATCGACAACCGGCTCAAAACCGCCGGTATCGATGACCAAATAAGGTTTGCTGCCGACTTTGCCATGACCGTAATGTCGGTCACGCGTCAGGCCGGGTAAGTCATGCACGAGCGCGTCTTTGGTGCGCGTCAAACGGTTGAATAAAGTAGATTTGCCGACATTGGGGCGGCCGACAAGCGCGATGGTTGGTTTCATAATTGAATCTTTCTGTGTCAAGTGCCGCCTAAAAACGGGAGCGGAACACAAGCAGGTGTTTTAAAAACACGGTTGATAAGGATAAGTGTAGGCCGTCTGAAAAGTCATTGCAACTTCAGACGGCCTTGATTTCAAACAAACTTATTTCAAGCTGTCGATTTTCATTTGCAGCAATTCGCGGCCTACTGCGGTTTGCGGCATTTTGCTCAAAGCAGCTTCGTAACTTTGTACGGCTTCTTTGGTTTTATTTTGAGCAACGTAAACATCGCCTTTGGTTTCCAACATCAAAGGCTCGAAATCAGCCTCAACCTGAGTATTCAGGGCATTGATGGCGGCATCGTATTTTTTTTGCTGCAACAGGGTAACGCCCAAACGCTGCGCTGCCAAAGCTTGAACCAGCGGTGCGTTTTGATTTTTCAGCACCCAATTCAAATGACCTTCCGCCACATCATAACGGCCGGCATCAAACTCGGTTGCCGCTACCATCAAAGTAGCTTGGGCTGTCGAAATAGAATCAGGATAGTTTTTTTGCAATTCGGCCAAATCGGCGTTGATGGCTTTTTGATCGGTTTTTTGCTGCGCCTTTTCCACCATTTGCGCCAATACGGCGGCAGCTTCCTGATCTTTTGAAGCTTTTTGGCCTTGGTAAATGGTGTAACCCAAATACCCCAAAGCCGCCACGATCAGCAAGGCAAAAATCCAACGGCCGGTTTTTTTCCAAAAATATTTAAAGTTGTCTAACTCTTGTTGTTCTTCCAAATGGGCTGCCATTTATGCGTTCTTCCATTGTTGTAAAGTGTCTGTCAAATCAGCGGCGGCAACGGTTTGTTGTTCGTGTTTGCCCTGCATATCTTTCAGGGTAACCGTACCGTTTGCCAGCTCATCCTGAGCCACAATCAGGGCAAAGCATGCGCCACTGTTGTCTGCTTTTTTCATTTGCGCTTTCAGGCTCTGATAGCCGGAATGCTGCATTACATTGAAACCTTGGGCGCGCAAGGCTTGCGCGTATTTCATCACCTGCAAGTCCGCACCTTCGCCTTGGTGCATTGCATAGACATCAGGCGCAGCGTTCACTTCCAACGAGCCGTATTCGCTCACCAAAAGCAGCAGGCGCTCAATACCCATCGCAAAGCCGATAGACGGCGCAGGTTTGCCGCCAAGTTCTTCAATCAAACCATCGTAACGGCCGCCACCGCACACAGTCGCCTGCGCGCCGAGTTTGTCGGTCGTCCACTCAAAAACCGTCTGATTGTAATAATCCAAACCACGAACCAAGCGCGGATTTTCAATATATTGAATACCCAAACCGTCCAACATCGCCTTGAAGCGTGCATAGTGGTTTTGCGAAGCTTCGCCCAAGTAATCCACCAAACGCGGCGCCGCGTTGCAGATTTCCTGCAAATCAGGGTTTTTCGTATCCAAAACGCGCAAAGGATTGGTTTTCAGACGGCGTTTGCTGTCTTCATCCAATTGCGCCTCATAGCGGGTCAGATATTCAACCAATGCCGCACGGTGTGCCGCGCGCTCCTCACGGTTGCCCAAGCTGTTGATTTCCAAAGTCAGGTATTCACGAATACCCAATTTTTCCCATAAGTCCGCAGACATCGCGATGATTTCCGCATCGATATCCGGCCCTTCAAAACCCAAAGCCTCGATACCGACCTGATGGAACTGACGATAACGGCCTTTTTGCGGACGCTCGCGGCGGAACATCGGCCCCATATACCACAGCTTTTGCGGGCTGTTGTACAGAAGGTTGTGTTCGACCACCGCGCGCAGACAAGAAGCCGTACCTTCAGGACGCAGGCTCAAACTCAAAGAATCGTTTGAATCGGAGAAGGTGTACATTTCCTTGCCGACCACATCGGTTTCCTCGCCGATGGAGCGGACAAACAAACCGGTTTGCTCGACAATCGGCGTACGGATTTGCTGATAGCCGTAAGCGCGTGTCCAACGGCCGACCGTATCTTCAAACGCCTGCCAAAACGCAGCCGTCAGTTTGAAATCTTTTTGTTCGACAGGTAAAAGGTCGTTCATACCTTTTACAGATTGAATTTTTTGTGCCATTTCAATATGGGATAAGCGAAAATCAAATAGTTGGGCATTATAGCTGATTTTTAAGGGTTTGTGAGGTTGGGAACAAATCAAAAGGCCGTCTGAAAATCGGTTTTCTCATTCAGACGGCCTTCGGTTTTAAACAGGTTTACCTTGCTGTTACCGTTTTAGTAGCGGCGATTTTTTCATCGGCATAGTACACCACATCTTTGATAACTTGTTTTTGCACGGCGGAAATCAGGGTTTGCATATAGGCATAGTCGGGCTTGCCGTTTTTAGATGGCAGGAAAACGGTATCTGTTTGAATTTTCTTATTGCTGATACTATCTCCCCAAGAATATTTATGACCTAAATTCCGTTCAATACAGGAAATGATGCACAATTGATTTAGCTTGCTGGCTTCTTCCTTTTCCTTCAAATATAAACATAAATTATGACTGTCGTTAGAATAAAAATCTTCTGCCTGATAGGTAACAACAAATGTCTTTCCACCAATAAAAATACAGTTACCCTTATCTATCAGATTTTCTCTGTGGGAAATATAAGAGCTAACCGCGTTATTCTCTCGGCTTGCTGACAAATAAGGCGTATTACCACTGTTTGGTGTTACATCGCGAGAAAGGATATTGTTTGTATTTTTCACCGTAAACAAATCCACAACCTTATATTCGATGAACGTGATTTCTCTATTTTCCAACGCCTCCAACGCTCGCACTTCTTCCGTCGTCAGCGTGTAGTCTTTCAGCCCTGCGGCTGAAAGGTAGGCTTCCAGCTCGGCGGAACGCCGAGCTTCCAGCTCGGCCACGAAATTTTCCATAAAGTCAAGGTGTAAATTGCCGTTTTTGACAGGTAATTGTATTTTAAAACCAAAACTTTGTGAACTTCTCAATTTAGAACCGTATGAATACTTTCCTAACAAGGATTTTGAAATAACCGAAGTCAAAAAAATCATTGCTCTCGGCGAATATTCAATTTCATCATTCCAATAAACACCCGTATCATCGCCTGCTCCAAAAGCATAACTCCGATAAAACGCATTTCCGAAAATATCTACTGTAATTGAATTGGCTGGGAAACTCGCAACAGGATTTGAAATGTAATTAACCACCCCTGTATTCGTTACACCTGCCATTACAAAAGGGATTTTCCCTAGAATTTGGTCGTCTTTTTTCAGCCTTCTCCCTTGTTCAATTCTGTTAAAAATCTGACTTAACGTAAAACTATCCCACTCAACCGATTCCAACATCTCGGTCAAGCGGGCATCTACTTTCCCAGCGTGTTGTTCTGTCCGCTTCCACGTTTTAACAAGTTGGAAACTTCCCAAGCCAAATAATCGCTGACGGTTTTTTTGAAGTCGTCTAGCGTCGGTTTGGTGTCTATCGGAGCGGTTTGGTTCCAGTCTGCGCCGTTTTTCGGGTCGATGGTGCCTTCGTAGTATTCTTTTTCGCTGAATATGTTGAGTTTCTTTTTGCCGAAACGCACCAGTTGCACCAGTTCTTCATAGCGTCCACGCGCATTGCCCGTGTCTTTCAAATTGTTGCTGGCTTTTTTGCGGTTGGTACGGGTATAACCGTCATTTGAAAAATCGATAAATTTAACAGTTTCGTCTTTCTCATGCGGTTCGCCTACTTTGAAAACATAAATATTGGTTTGCACGCTGGATTTACCAATAAATAAATCAAGAGGCATTTTTATGCTAGCAAGCAGAGTATTGTTTTGCAGAATCCGCCTGTTAATTTCTCGGGCTTTTCCTGAACCTGCGGAATTTTGAATAATGATGGCGGCGTAGCCTTTTTCCATCATGTTCAATGCACGTTCAACAAAGTTCATGCCGTTGCCGTTGGTAGAATACGGAGGATTAAGGATAAAGGCATCAGCGGGGAATTTATGGTCGGTTTTACCGAAGCCGTATTTGCCGTCAAAATCGGTCAGTGAGTCTTTGTTTAAGATATTGGAGCTGCCGTCGCCCATCAGAATCATATTCAAAATGGCAAGCATATAGACGCTGGAAAGCAACTCTAAACCCAAAAGCTGTTCAGCTTTGATTTGGGCTTCTTTTTCTCGTAGTTCTTGTGGGGAATCTATGCTGTTTTTAGCATCTATCAGCATTTCATTCATGGCAGCAACCAACAGCCCGGCTGAACCTGTGGCAAAGTCCCAAACATAGGAATCTTTATTAACGCGGGCAAGTTTGGCAAGTAATGTGGCGACATAAGATGGGGTCAGCACCACGTCGTTGAGCTTATCTTGAGTAAAGCCTAGCCATGAGTACATTTCGTTAAAGAGCTTACCGGTAAAATCGGTAGTCAGCCCGATTTTGTAGTAGATGCCCAAGTCATCGACAATTTTGGTAAAGACACGTTTTAATTGGGTTTCGCCACTGTGAACTTTATTGATATTTTCGGTCAGAAGAGTATTGGACAATGTGCGTAAAATCATCTCTTTCTTTTCTTTGGGTAGAGCTTTTTCTTCCAAGAAAGACTCGATTTTGCGCACAAGGATATCGCCGTCTCTCCAGCCGCGTTCGTTTGATGATTTGAGGTCGGATTTTTCCAGAGGCGCAACTTTTCCGGGTATGCCGATGGTGGCGATGATAGCGGCGGCGACGAGATAGACGCGGTCGTTTTCACCTAGGCCTTTTTCGTTTTGGTAGATGTCGTTGTTGAGCTTGGTTAGGCTGGCATCAATTTCTTTTTCACGCTTTTCTTTGAGCCTGTCCAATTCTTCGGGCGTGAGCGAGAGTTCTTCAACTTGGCTGATGAAATCTTCAAAGTGTTCTGCCGCCAAAAATGAAAAGTCATTAAAATCGCCGACACGTTGCCCTACGCCTAAATTGTTTTTAGACACATAATACACGCCGATTTCATGACGAATTTCTCCCTGCTCGTCTTTGTAGCCCGTCATACCGACAGCGATGATATCAGTGTAACTAGTATGGTGCAGTACGGCATTGGCGTAATGTACCGCGCCGTTTACGGCATAGCCGTTGATGTTTTTGAAAATTGGCTCGTTTTTAGCGTTGCGGTTTTCGACATTACCATCAGCATCGAGTTTTTCCAGTTTGTCTTTATGACCTTTATATTCGATAAGTACGGGGTAGTAACGCCCGTTTTTACTACTTTGTAGCAATAGCTTCACATCGGGACGGTTTCCGCCAATGCCGCCATTTTTGGAATAATAGTCGTCTAGGGCTTTGTCGATTTCAGTATTTAGACTTGCTTGTTCAAGTCTGTAATCGAGCTTGTAGGATTTCAGCCAGCCGTTGGCAAGGTCAGCGATATTGGGTTCAATGGATTTGTTGGATTTTTTGCTTGCTCGGGTCATTGGTTTTATCCGACATATGAAATGTGTAAACAACTGCTATGATAATATACTCGCCCCTTTCATGCTTGGTTTATTCCTCCTGAAGTCGTTTGAAAACCATCCCCAAAATTTTCAAATAACCTTTGACTTGAATAGTTAATCTGTTTGCAATATCAAATCCGGAAAAGATGTCGTTCCTATTCTTCCTGAGAAAATACAGTTTTCCTACTTTACAACAGGTTGTCCGTTACAAAAAATAGATTTCCACCCACAATGAAAATGATGATGAAAAGTGCAATATCGCATCAATAGCAATCAAAAGGCCGTCTGAAAAAATCCTAAAAACCGAGTACAATCCGCCGCATGAAAAAACGTACCAATCCCCTCCCCCTTTTAGACGGTGTCAAACCCAGCTACTTGGTTTTGCCGCATGAAAAGCAGTTTTACGGCTTGTCGCTGCTGCATTTTTTATGCGCTCATTTTCCCTTTGTCGGCGAAGAAAACTGGCGGCGGCGGCTGAACAGCGGTTTTGTGGTGGGCGCGGATGGCGTACCGTTTGATGAGAATACCTTATTCGAGCCCGGCAAGACGATGTTTTATTACCGTGAAACCAGCCGTGAGAGCGAGCCGCGTATTCCGTTTGAAGAAAAGATTTTGCATATTGATGAGCATTTGATTGTGGTGGACAAACCGCATTTTCTGCCCGTCATCCCCAGCGGCAGGTTTTTGCGGGAAACCCTGCTCACGCGCCTGCGTTTGCGGCCTGAATTGCAGTATTTGAATGTTGAAGACATTACGCCGATTCATCGCTTGGACAAAGATACGGCAGGCGTTATGCTGCTTTCGCTCAACCCTACCACGCGTCGCGATTATCAGGCCATGTTCCAAGAAAAAACCGTCCGAAAAACCTATGAAGCGGTGGCGCCGACGCGGACGGATTTGGACTATCCGCTGGATATTTCGTCACGAATGGAACGCGGCGAAAAATTCTTTCTCACGCGGGAAACAGAAGGAGAACCCAACGCCCATACAACCATCGAGCTTATCGAAAACCGCGGCGCATTCAGCCTCTACCGCCTCACGCCGCATACCGGAAAGAAACACCAGCTCCGCGTGCATATGATGAGTTTGAATATGCCGCTGATGAACGATGCGCTTTACCCTACCCCATTGGCGGCCGGTGATGAAGACTACGACAAACCTTTAAAACTTCTGGCTAAAAAAATAGAGTTCACCGATCCTGTCAGCAAAGAAATCCGCGTATTTGAAAGCGGCTTTACGCTTTAAGTTGTCCAATCCAATAAAAAGGCCGTCTGAAAAGTTTCAGACGGCCTTTTGTCACGGAATCATTTGATTAGTGATGAATGCAGCTGCACTCTTTGTTCATATCAATCACCATGCGGCCGGTAATTTTACCTTCGCGCATTTCTTGGAAGATGGCAGGCGCTTCATCCAAAGCACGCAATTCGACTTTAGGCACAACCAAACCTTCTGCACCGAATTGGAAGGCTTCTTCCAAGTCTTTGCGTGTACCGACCAGCGAGCCGACTACTTCGATGCCGTCCAAGACCAGACGCGGGATGGACAGGTCCATAGATTCGGGCGGCAGACCAATGGCAACGACGCGGCCGCCTGCACGAACGCAGTCCACAGCGGAGTTGAACGCGGCGGCGGATACGGCTGTTACCACGGCTGCGTGTGCGCCGCCGGTTTTCTCTTGAATCACTTTGGTTGCGTCTTCTTTGGCGGCGTTGATGACTAAATCTGCGCCGCTTTCTTTAGCGAATGCCAGTTTTTCATCGTTGATGTCGATGGCGACGACGTGTGCGCCGAATACTTTTTTCGCGTATTGGACGCCCAAGTTGCCCAAACCGCCTGCACCGTAAATCGCAATCCATTGACCCGGACGAACACCGGAAACTTTAATCGCTTTATAAGTGGTCACACCGGCACAAGTAATGCTCGAAGCTTGCGCAGGATCCAAGCCTTCAGGGACTTTGACCGCGTAATCGGCACTCACGATACAGTGGGTCGCCATACCGCCGTCGGCAGTATAGCCTGCGTTCAATACAGAGCGACACAAGGTTTCGCGGCCGGTATTGCAGTATTCGCAAGAACCGCAGCTTTGGAACAGCCATGCGATGCTGACACGGTCGCCAACTTTCAGATTTTTCACACCGTCAGCAACTTCTTTAACCAAACCGATGCCTTCGTGTCCCAACACGCGACCTGGTTTGTCGCCGTAATCGCCTGCCGCAACGTGCAAGTCGGTGTGGCACACGCCGCAATACTCGACTTCCACCAACGCCTCGCCGTATTCCAGCGGACGCAGTTCGCGTTCAACAACTTCTACATCACCTGCTACATCTTTATTTACTACCACAGCATGCATTTTCATGGTGTTCTCCTTGGCATTCGTCAGAAATCCGTAAATGGTGGGACAGGCGGAATCGGAATAACGCCCTTCCTCTAAATGAGAATACTCCCCTTCATTTCGCCGTGTCAACACCCTATCTTTTTGAAAAATAAGAAATAAAATGTTATACCATAACATTTTGTCTGTATGAAAATATGCCCGCTAAAACGCTGAAAAATTCTTACACGCATCATGTAAAAAAGGTCGTCTGAAAACTTTAAATACATTAACAAACCCGCTTCATTTCCATGCGGGGTCAAGCCTTATCGGATTGGATTTCCTATTTTAGAAAATTACATATTTGGAATTTTGAGAATGTTATCATTTTTAGTGCTTGAACTGAAAGAGAAAAAATACTATTCTATTTTCAGACGACGTTGGAGATACGTCCGAAATCTCAAGAAGACAACCAAGGAGACAGCATCATGGCAAAAGATTTAAATGTGTTTGATAAAGAGTACGGCCTTTTGATTAACGGCGTGTGGACCAAACCCGGCGCGCTTTTGGATTCATACAATCCTGCCAACGGCGAATTGTTAGCCAAATTTACCGACGCATCCGATGCCGATGTTGATGCCGCGGTTGCCGCCGCGCAAGAAGCATTCAAAACATGGCGCAAAACCACCACTACCGAACGCGCCGCCATACTCAACAAAATCGCCGATGTGATTGATGAAAACTTGGAATTGTTCGCCTTGCAGGAAACGCTGGACAACGGCAAACCCATCCGCGAAACCCGCGCTGCCGACGTTCCTTTGGCTTCCGACCATTTCCGCTATTTCGCCAGCGTAATCCGCGGCGAAGAAGGCACTGCGACCCAGCTTGATGCCGAAGACCTGTCCATCGTTCTGCGCGAACCAATCGGCGTAGTCGGCCAAATCATTCCTTGGAACTTCCCATTCTTGATGGCCGCATGGAAAATCGCTCCGGCATTAGCCGCAGGTTGTACCATCGTCATCCACCCTTCTTCCAGCACTTCATTGAGCCTGTTGTCCCTCGCTCAAAAAATCAACCACTTGCTGCCTAAAGGCGTGTTGAACGTGATTACCGGCCGCGGTTCCAAATCCGGCGAATACATGTTGCACCACAAAGGCTTCAACAAACTGGCCTTTACCGGCTCAACCGAAGTCGGCCGCCGCGTCGGTATTGCCGCCGCCGAATTGCTAATTCCGTCCACTTTGGAATTGGGCGGCAAATCTGCCAATATCTTCTTCAACGATATGCCTTTCGACAAAGCCCTCGAAGGCGCGCAAAAAGGTATTTTGTTCAACCAAGGCCAAGTATGCTGCGCCGGTTCGCGCATTTTTGTACAAGAAGGCATTTACGACAAATTCGTCAATGCGTTGGCTGAAGAATTCAAAAAAATCAAAGTCGGCCTGCCTTGGGAAGACGACACCCAAATGGGTTCGCAAGTCAACGCCGGTCAACTCGAGACCATTTTGAAATACGTCAAAATCGGCGAACAGGAAGGTTGCCGCATTATTACCGGCGGTAAAAAAATCGAAGGCGAATTGGGCAAAGGCGAATTTGTCGAGCCTACTTTGATTGAAGCCAGCAGCAACGAAGCCCGTGTTGCCCAAGAAGAAATCTTCGGCCCGGTTGCCACCGTGATTAAATTCAAAACCGAAGAAGACGTCATCAAAATGGCCAACGACAGCGAATACGGCTTGGGCGGCGCAGTATGGAGTACCGACATCAACCGCTGCCTGCGTGTTTCCAACGCATTAGAAACCGGCCGCGTTTGGGTAAACTGCTACAACCGCCTGCCTGCCGGCGCACCGTTTGGCGGCTACAAAACTTCAGGTATCGGCCGCGAAACCCACAAAATGATGCTCGCTGCCTACACCCAAGTGAAAAACATCTACATCAGCACCCGTGAAGAACGCGAAGGCTTCTATTGATTCGCCGTTTCACAGTAATCTGATTTAGAAAATATAAAGGCCGTCTGAAACCTGTTTCAGACGGCCTTGCTTTATTCTGTTTCGCAATAAATGCTTTATATCTTTCTCAAAAAAAGCCCCATTACTTTCTCTCCGGCCACAGCCAGCAACGCGCCGGCCACAACCACCATGGCACCCACATAGCTGACGATATTCATATCCGAAGCGGCAAAATAATCGGGGGCGAGATGATGGCCGATGGTGGAAAATATCATGGTGAATACAGGAATCAGCGTGGTAACAATGCTGACTTTTGAAGCGTCCCAATGGTTGAGCGCTTCGCCGAATGAACCGTAGCCGATCAGCGTATTCAAGCAGCAATAGATAAAGCAGCTCCATAAAAACGGATTGCCGATATGGGCGATTTGTGACGGTTCAGCAAACGGCAGGAAAACAAAGCTGCTACAAAAATAAATCATGAGCAGGATTTGTTGCGAATTGAAATGTTTGGACAGAAGTTTTTGCGCCACGCCGTAGCACACCCAAATCATGCTGCCCGAAGCCGCCATCATCACGCCAACCGCGTAGCTGCCTAAGCTGAAAAGTTCACCGAATTTGTCGTTGAAAAACATGACCAAACCCGTCAGCAAAAGCATCAAGCCGATTTTTTGCCAGTGCGTAAAAGCTTCTTTAAACACGCCTACGCCGACCAAAATCATGGTAAAGGGCGAGAGCTGCCACAACACCTGCGTGGTGGTCGGCGAAATATAGTGCAAACCCATGGCAACAAGCACGAAGTTGGCGGAAATGCCGATAATGCCCAGCACCAATAAAAATAAGGTTTGCTTGGAAAATTCAGACGGCCTCGGCAGCTTGCCGGTCAGCCCCAACAACACAAACAACACCAGCGAAGCCACTAAAAAGCGTATCCACACCAGCGTGGGCGCATCGACGGCTTTTAAGGCCTGTTGGGCGATAACCGGCAGCGAGCCCCAAGTCATGGTGGCAAGCAGCGCCAATGAAAAGCCGAGCCAAGGTTTTTGTTTCTTCATTTTTCAGACGGCCTTTGTTTACGCGGCTTCCCAGTAGTCGATATAAAGCTGCAATTCGAGATTATTCCGCCACTCGTTGGCAACGGGGCGGTACACTGTGCGAATGTATTCGGGAATGTCTTCGCTGCAACGCCAAAACATGGCTTCAAATTCGTAGCCGTCTTTTTGCAGCCAGACTTTTTTGTGTTTACCCTCCGCGCCTAAAGGCTGCTGGCGGACAACGTGAAATTCGTCGGTAAAACTAGGCGGCGCGAAGCCCTGCCCCCAAACGTATCGGGCAAGGTTCTGCGCCTGTTCCAGCGTAATGTCGCAGGCAGGCAGGCTGCCGTCGGTGATATAGGTTTGAGACAAATCGTCTTCGCACACCATCTCGCGCACGGCTTCTTCAAAGGCCGTCTGAAACGCGGGAATATTGTGTTCAAGTATGCTCAAACCCGCCGCCATCGCGTGTCCGCCGAATTTCAAAATCAAATCGGGATGGCGTTTGGACACCAAGTCCAAAGCATCGCGCAGGTGCAGATTGGGAATGGAGCGTCCCGAACCGCGCACTTCGCCGTTATCGGCAGGCGCAAACACGATGGTCGGACGATAAAAACGGTCTTTGAGGCGGCTGGCAACAATGCCGACCACGCCTTGATGGAAATCGTCGCGATACGCCACCAACGTCGTCTGACCTGAAGGCAGGGTTTCGGGAAAATCATTCAGCGCGTCTTGCAGCATAGACTGCTCGATTTCACGGCGCTCGATATTGAGGTTGTTTAACTGAGCCGCCAGTTCCTGCGCTTCGACATCATCTCGCGCCAACAGACAGGCAATGCCGACCGACATATCATCCAGCCGTCCGGCCGCGTTGATGCGCGGTCCCAACGCAAAGCCCATATCGAAAGGCTGAGCCTTGCGCCAATCCCGTCGCGCTACTTCAAACAAGGCACGGATACCGGGGCGCATTTTACCCAAACGCATCCGTTTCAAACCTTGAGACACGAGGATACGGTTGTTGTGGTCTAGAGTAACGACATCGGCGACGGTACCGAGTGCGACCAAATCCAAAAGGTCGCCCAGATTCGGCTCTTTCAGGCCGTCTGAAAAATAATTGCGGCGGCGCAGTTCGGCGCGCAAAGCCATCAATACATAAAAAATCACGCCCACGCCCGCCAAGCTTTTACTTTGGAAACCGCAGCCTTTTTGGTTCGGATTGACGATGATGCAGTCGGGTACGGTCTCGGCAGGCAGATGGTGGTCGGTCACAATCACATCCAAACCCAACTCCTGCGCACGCGCCACGCCTGCAATGCTGGCGATACCGTTATCCACCGTCACCAATAAATCCACACCTTGCTCTGCCGCGATTTCAGCCAGCTCGGGCGTTAAGCCGTAGCCGTGTTCAAAGCGGTTGGGCACAAGGAAATTCACTTTCGCCCCCATCGCCGCCAAACCGCTCATACCGACGGAACACGCCGTCGCACCGTCGGCATCGTAGTCGGCGACAATCAAGATTTTTTCCTGACGCTCAATCGCATCCGCCAGACGGCCGGCGGCGGCTTCGCAGTTTGTCAGCGTTTGATACGGCAAAAGCGCAGCAAGCTTGTCATCCAACTCGGCCGGACTTTGCACATCACGCGCAGCGCACAGCCGCGCAATCAAAGGATCGGTACCGGCAGTAAGCAAGTCGTTGAAAACAGTCGGATTAATGGAACGTGTTTGGATTTTGACGGACATGGTGTGTGGGATTAAATAAAGAGAAAATTAATTTTTGAAGCGTTTATTTTAAGGAGGAGGCCGTCTGAAACCTGCAATCCGTTTTCAGACGGCCTTGGATATTATTTGCGTGAAGCATCGACAATTTCACCAATCACGACAAAAGGGACTGCTATCACTGCGCCGACTGCATCCAAAGCCAATGTGAATGGCGTTTGCAGGATATTCCCCATCAACTTCTGAACGTCGGTGCTTTTTTTGGTTTCCGTATAATAAATTCTGACCGGGACGGCAGTATCAAAACGGCGGTCTTCGGCAACATTTTTGGGCGTTGCATAATAATGACCTTCGGTAGAAATACACCGTGTGTAAACAGTTTTACCATCGAGTTCGACCGACTTGAACGCCAACTGTTTTAACTTGGCAATCTCAGCAACTTTTTGAGTATCGTAACGCAGGCAGAAATTCGAGCGGAAAGTTTGCGCTTCAGGGGATTTCAATTCGACTGGCAAAGCTTCATACACATATCTTGGGTTTTGCTGAACCATTTGAAACTGTCTGTCCAATTTAACATCCAAGACTGCCTTCAATTTGGCCGAATCTTTAGGATTAACGACAAACCAATATTTTTTGCCCATCATGACCAAGCTGCCTGTTTCCAGTTGCGTATTGTCTTTGGCAACCACGCCAAATGCGTGAATATTATCTTTGGCAACGGTTTTTTCGGTTGTGGTTTTATGGAACGGGTTGTTCTCTCCCCAAAGAAAGGCAGTACATCCATTGAGGGTCAATACACTAATCAGCAAGGCAGTTACAGAGTGGCAAAATTTCATGGTCATCCTCCTTCGATATTACGATACAGGCCGTCTGAAACCTGCAATCGGTTTTCAGACGGCCTTAAGGTTTATTCTTCCCAATCCTGTCCTTCTTCTGAAGCATCGGATTGACCAGCCTCCATCACTGCTTTAATTTCTTGGAACAGCGCGCGGAAGTTTTTCGGCGGTTTGTTTTGTTCCTGCTCTTTTTTGGTGTTGCGGATCAAGGTGCGCAATTTACCGGCGTCGGCTTGCGGGAAATCGGCCATAAATTGGGTAATCGCACCATCGTCTGCCAACAGTCGGGTACGCGCCTGCTCGACGCGTTGCAAAAAGGCATTGTGCGCCGTATTGTCGCCGCGCAGTTTAGCCAAAAAGGCTTCGATGGGCGCAGGGTCGGTATCGCGCATCAGGCGGCCGATAAATTGGGCTTGGCGTTTGAGCGCACTGTTGGACGTGATTTTTTTATAGGTGGCGATGGCCTCGAACAACTCTTCGTCCAAGCCGATTTTTTTCAGCGTATCGCTGGAGAGCTTGGTCAATTCCATACCCAAAGCCTGCAAATCGTTCATCTGCTTTTTCATTTGGGTTTTGCTGACCCATTCGTCTTCTTGTTCAAACATTGTGTTTCCCTGATTTTCTGAATCTGCCTATTTTATCAGTTTTCAGACGGCCTTTCCGTGCGATTTTTGCAGAGGCCGTCTGAAACGGTTAAAATGCCGCAAAACCCTGTCAGGAAACCTTTTTATGCTGTTTAACCACACACCGGACGAGCTGTTGCGCTTGTGCGGACACACGCTGGATTTGGCCAAACAATCCGGCGCCACCTCGGCCGAAGCCGATTTCAGCGAGTCGCTCGGTCAAAGCGTCAGCGTACGCTTGGGTGAAATCGAACAAATCGAGTTCCAACAAGATAAATCTTTAGACATTACGGTCTATGTCGGCCAACGCAAAGGCCGCGCCAGCACTGCCGACTTCTCCGAACGCGCCCTGCAAGATACGGTCAAAGCCGCCATCGATATTGCACGCTATACCGCCGAAGACGATTGCGCCGGACTTGCCGATGCTGCCTTGATGGCAACCCATATCGGCAACCTCGACCGCTACCACGAATGGGATTTGAGTACCGAATCCGCCATCGATTTGGCCAAGCAATGCGAACAGGCCGCGCTGTCAACGGACCAACGCATTGAAAATTCCGAAGGCGCATCGATTCATACCGGCCATTACCAATACGTCTACGGCAACACTCACGGCTTTGCCGCACACCAGCAAAGCACGCACCACAGCATTTCTTGCAGCGTGGTCGCCAGCGACGAACACGGCATGCAGCGCGACTATTGGTACGATTCTTCCTGCCGTCACGAAGACATGGACGCGCCCGAGCTCATCGGTAAAACCGCAGCCGAACGGACTTTACGCCGTCTGAACAGCCACAGCGTCCCAACCGGCAGCTATCCCGTACTGTTTGACACCACTGTCGCCGTCGGCTTAATCGGCCACCTTATCGGCGCACTCAGCGGCGGCGCGCTTTACCGTCAAAGCAGCTTCCTGATTGACAGCATCGGCAAACAGGTGCTGCCCGAGTTTCTCAGCCTGCGTGAAGAACCGCATATCCTGCGCTCGTTCCGCAGCACTTATTTCGATGCCGAAGGCGTGGCCACGCAGCCGCGTTTTGTGGTGAAAGACGGCATCATCGAAGGCTATTTCCTCAGCAGTTACAGCGCGAAAAAACTCGGCATGCAGACAACGGGCAACGCCGGCGGCGCGCACAATCTGTATCTGAACCACACCCACGCCACGCAGGCCGACCTGTTGAAAGAAATGGGAACAGGTTTGCTGGTTACCGAATTGATGGGACAAGGCGTCAACGGCATTACCGGCGACTACTCGCGCGGCGCGGCCGGTTTTTGGGTGGAAAACGGCGTCATTGCCTATCCGATTCAGGAAATCACCATTGCCGGACGTTTGCAGGATATGTACCGCGACATCATCGGCGTGGCAGACGACGCATTACGCCGTTCGTCCAACCAAATCGGCTCCATCTTGGTTTCCAAAATGACGGTTGCCGGCAACTGATTGAACTAAACATACAAAAGGCCGTCTGAAAGATATCTTTTCTTTTCAGACAGCCTCGCCGTTACCTACTTCCATAAAAAACACATCATGTATATTGTCGTTATCCCCTCTTGGTATCCTTCTTCCGAAACTGACGTGGACGGAATCTTTTTCCGCCTCCAAGCCCAAGCCCTGCAACGCGAAGGCATGAAAATCGGCATGGTCGTACCCATGTTCCGCTACTTGAGAAGCCAGCCGAAAACCATCTTCTCGCGCTTCTACGGCCTACGCCGCCATCAGCAAGGCGGACTCAACACTTACGCCTACGACAGCATGTATTTCTTCCCGCGCTGTCCGGTTGTCGATATCGACCGCATCCGCTGGGTCAACGCAGGCATGAAGGCTTTTGAAGCCTATATCGCCGACAACGGCAAACCCGACGTAATTCACGCCCATTGCGTCAACTACGCCGCCATTTTGGCCTGTGCCATCTTCAAAAAATACGGCATTCCCTATGTGATTACCGAACACAGCAGCGCCATTTCACGCGGTCTTGTCCGCAAAAACCAATGGCCGTCCATGCACGAAGCCGTGCGCCACAGCGCAGCCCGGTTCGCCGTCAGCCGTGATTTCTGCCGCATTCTCGAAAAAACCTACGCCGGTACAGACTGGCAATACCTGCCCAATATGCTGGGCGGCAATTTTGAAGAGGATTTCGAGTTCCCCGAAAAAAACAATCAAGACTTCACCTTCTGCAGCGTCTCCCACTTGCGCCACCTCAAAGGCCACGACCTGCTCCTACCTGCTTTTGCCGAAGCACTCAAAACCTATCCGCAGCTCAAACTCAAAATCGGCGGCGGCGGCGCAGAAGAAGGCCGTCTGAAACAACTGGCTAGCGACTTAGGTATCAACCACGCCGTTACCTTTACCGGCGCATTGACCACCGACCAAACCCTAGACCTCATGCGCCACAGCAACGCCTTCGTCCTCGCCAGCCGTACCGAGACCTTCGGCGTCGTCTATATCGAAGCACTGTCACAAGGTTTACCCATTATCGCAACACGCTGCGGCGGCCCCGAGTCCATCGTCACTTCCGACAACGGCCTGCTGGTGCCAATCGAAAACATCCCGGAGCTGACCAAAGCATTGCTCACCCTCTACGAAAACCATGCACAATACGAACCCGTCCGTTTGCGCCAAGATTGCCTGCAACAATTCGGCAGCCGTGCCATTGCGCAACACCTGATCGACACCTTCCAAAAAATGCTTAATAAGTAGACATAAACCATACAGGCCGTCTGAAATCCTTCAGACGGCCTGCCTGCTTCCAACAAGACAAATCTAGTGTAAAATTAAGACAATAACCAAACTTTCTGATTTAAAATCAGTCCAAGGAAAAACTGTTACTTATAATAATATCCCCACATACATTATGCGCTATTACGGAACGATTACTCGCTGGAACAGCAAGCGCGGCTTCGGCGCCGCTACCATAGAAGACACAGGCCAAGAAATCTTTCTTGCCCTTGCCGCCTTCACCACCCTTACCCGCCTTCCGGCCGAAGGGCAACACATCTCCTTCAACATCACAGAAGGCCGACGCGGCCGCAAAGAAGCCGAAAACGTCTGCTTCGCCCTCGATTGCGCCGACTGCTTCGATGTCCTCGTCCCTCCCCCCGAAAAACCCCTCGCCGGCAAACAGGCCATCATCGGCCTGATTGCCGTTATCTTCGTCTGCAGCATTTTCGCCACCTTGTGGTACAGCCTCCACTTTTCCGATAACACACCGAAAGAGCCAGCCGTCAAAAAACAAGAAACCATGGTTCACGAAGTAGCCGCCAAAATCGAAGCCGAACGCAAAGCATGGCGTGATGCCGTCAACGGCAACAACCAACGCTCGGGACAGCCTCAACGCGCCAAAGATCATACTTCAAAACAATAACGCTGTATCCAATACAAAAAGGCCGTCTGAAAAAATGGGAAGATGAAATTATAGATTTCTTCCTCATTCTTTCAGACGGCCTTTGTTCTTACCTCAATTCGGCTCCGCCATTTCCAACGCCTGCTTGATGTCCACGGCAACGACGCGCGATACGCCTTTTTCCTGCATGGTTACGCCGACGAGCTGCTCTGCCATTTCCATGGTCAGACGGTTGTGGGAGATGTAGAGGAACTGGGTTTGCGCCGACATTTCTTTGACCAGGTTGCAGAAACGCGAGGTGTTGGCGTCATCCAGTGGGGCGTCGACTTCGTCCAAAAGGCAGAAGGGGGCGGGATTGAGGCTGAACAGGGCGAACACGAGGCTCATGGCGGTGAGGGCTTTTTCGCCGCCGGAGAGGAGGTGGATGGTGCTGTTTTTCTTGCCGGGCGGGCGCGCCATGATGGACACGCCGGCGGTCAGAAGGTCGTCGCCTATCATTTTGAGAGTGGCTTCGCCGCCGCCGAACAGGGTCGGGAAAAAGGTTTGGACTTTGCCGTTGACGGCGTCGAAGGTTTCTTTGAAACGCGCTTTGGTTTTGTCGTCGATTTGGGCGATGGCTTCTTCCAAAAGAGTGATGGCGGCCTGTACATCTTCGCTCTGGCTGCGGTAGTAGCCGTCGCGTTCGCGCGCTTCTTCAAGTTCTTGCAGGGCGGCGAGGTTGACGGCGCCGAGGGCTTCGATTTGCTGGGTGAGGCTGCCGATGCTGTTGTTCAATACTTTCGGCGATTCTTTCGCCAACGCTTCGAGCGCGTCCAAATCGGCGGCACGTTCGGTCAGGTTTTGATGGTAGCGTTTGGCGTTAATCAAGGCTTCCTGCTGCTGCAATAGGGCGGTTTGGGTGGCTGCCTGAAGCTGCGGCAGCTTGGTTTGCAGGGTTTGTACGCGGGCGTATTGTTCCCTACCCTGCTCCTGAATCTGCGCGAGTTTGTCCTGCACGGCGATGTACTCTTCATCTAAAGTTTGTACGGCTTCGGTCAGCTCGTCGAGCTTGATGTGCTGCTCGTCGTTTTGTAACTCGGTTTCATAGGCGAGGGCAAGCTCTTGCTGGCGTTCCTGCCAGTCCAGGGTTTGCTGTTCGAGCCGGGCGATTTGCTGTTGGTAATTTTGTTTTTGCTGGTTGAGCTTGTGGACGGCGACTTCGGCAAGCCCGTATTGGCGGTTGGCTTCCAACAGGGCAAGCTGCGCCTGTTTCAGACGGCCTTGCTGCTCTTGGCGGCTGTGTGCGGTGGTTTGCTGCTGGTGTTCGAGTTCGGCGGCGGCTTCCTGCAAAGTAACGATGTCGTCTGAAAGACCGTCGGACGTGTGTTGCAATACGGTCTGTTCTTCCGCCAACTGCGCCAGTTCGCGCTCGATGTGTTCGCGGCGGATTTGCCCTTGGTTGGTGCGCGCCAAGAGTTCGGCGGCGCGTTGCTGCGCTTGGCTGTATTGGCGCGTATGCTGCTGTTGCTGCTGCATCAAGTTTTTGTGCTGCACTTCGGACGAGCGCACGGCGGCTTCCGTCTGTTTGAACGTGGCTTCGGCGGCGGAAAGTTCGGGGGCGAGGTTCCCCAGTTCGGACGCGATGCCGTCGAGGCGCGCTTTTTGGGCAATCAGGCTTTCCTGCGCGGGTTTGGCATAGAGCAGGACGCTGACTTTATCGACCTGATGGCCTTCGGGTGTGAGCCAGATTTGGTGTGCGCCCAAATCGCTTTGATGTGCGAGGGCGTAGCTCAAATCGGGTGCGCACAATACGCCGTCGAGCCAGTGGTGCAATGCCGTCTGAAACGGCGGCTGCGCTTGGATTTGGTTCAACAATGCCTGTACGGGCAGGGATTTTTTGATGCCGCCGGAGAGGTCGTCTGAAAGCCATGCCGCCTGCCCCTGCGGCAAAGGCGCGGGCGGAACGAAGCCAGACGGTACGCTGCGGGCGTGCAGGCGTTCGGCAAGGATGACGGACAAGGCGTGTTGCCACTCGGCGGGCGCGGTGATGTGTTGCCACAGCTGCGGCGCGGCGGCGTGGTCGGTTGCCTGCCAGAAGTCGGCGGCTTCCTGCTGTTGCGACAGGATTTGCGACAACGCCTGCTGCTGCGCCTGCAAGGTGATGTGTTGCTGCTTCAGGCTTTGGAAGCGGTTTGAGGCCGTCTGAAACGCCTCGCGGGCGGCGTGTAAGGCTTCTTCGGCGGCAATGATTTGTTCTTCGTAATGCTCTTGCTGGCTTTGCAACAAGGCGGCGGCTTCCTGCGCGGCGGCGGTTTCAACTTCGTCGGGCAGGTTCAGGGCTTGGTTTTCCTGTTTCAGACGACCTTTGCGCTCTTCGTGCTTGGCAACGGTTTGTTCGGCATGGGCAAGCTGCTGCTGCTTCAACGCCAGTTCGCGGCGGATGCGGTTTGCCTCGTCCTGCTGGGTTTGGAAGGCAGCGTTGAGCGTGGCTTGGGCTTCTTCCAATTCGGGCAGACGCTCTTCGTGTTCGGCAACCTGCATCGCCCATTCCGCCAATTCGGTTTGCTTTTCTTCGGCCTGCAACTCGTTTTCTTCAAGCTGCACGCGGATTTGCTGCTGCTCCTGATGGATGCGCTGCATCTGCGCCTGCGCCGCCTGCTTGTCGCGTTCGATGCGTTGGTGCAGGTTTTGCTGATGGCGGATTTGTTCTTCCAAACGGGCAATCTGCTCGCGCAACACGCCGCGTTTGTTGCTCAGTTCGTGTACTGCCTGCTGTTGCGACTGTTCGGCGGTCTGCAAGGCGTGTACTTCGTCGTTTAACGCCTGAACCTGCGCGGCGGTTTCGTCCTGCTGCGCCTGCAAAGACTGATGCTGCGCGGTCGCCTTGTCGGCGGCGGCAAGCGATTGCTGCCATTGGGCGTAATCGAGCAAATCCTGCTGTTGGTTCAACTGCGCGGTCAGGGATTTGTAACGTTCGGCGGTTTCGGCTTGTTTTTCCAACTTTTCCACCTGACGCGCCAATTCGTTCTGCAAATCGCCCAAACGCTGCAAATGCTCGCGCGTGTCTTTCAGACGACCTTCCGTCTCCTTGCGGCGTTCCTTATATTTGGACACGCCCGCCGCCTCCTCGATATAGGCGCGCAACTCCTCCGGCCGCGCTTCGATGATACGCGAAATCATCCCCTGTTCGATAACGGCATAACCGCGCGCGCCCACGCCCGTCCCCAGAAACAAATCGGTAATGTCGCGGCGGCGTACGGTCTGATTGTTGATAAAATAAGTCGATTCGCCCTGCCGCGTCAGCTGCCGCTTGATGCTCACCTCGGCATACTGCCCCCACGCCCCCTGCAAACTGTGGTCGCTGTTGTCAAACACCAGCTCCACCGAAGCCCTCGGCGCAGGACGGCGCGTCGCCGCACCGTTAAAAATCACGTCCTGCATACTCTCGCCGCGAAGCTGCTTCGCCGAAGCCTCGCCCAACACCCAGCGCACCGCGTCAATCACATTCGACTTGCCGCAGCCGTTCGGCCCGATAACCGCAACAAGCTGCCCCGGAACATGAATCGTGGTCGGGTCGGTAAAAGATTTGAAGCCGGAGAGTTTGATGTGGGTCAGGCGCATGACAATGTTTCGAATCGGAAAAGAAGGCGTATTTTAACGGAAATACGCTTATCCGTTGAGAGAAAAGCATCCATAAAGTCCGACTGCTTTTTTATCTTCCAAAGGCCGTCTGAAAAGTTTGTTAAAAAGAAACAGCCCAGCTATCGAACTCACTAAAATATTTAAAATAAATTCATATAAAACAATTAACTAAAAAAACATCTACCCAACCACCTGCCCTTTGATTAATTTTTGTACAGAAATGCAAACAAACTGTTTATTTTTTTATGATTTATGGTTATTATCGGAAATTAAAGGTTTAAAAATCAGATAAACGATCTCTCCAACCTTTTCATCAAGCGAATAACCATACAGGGAATACCATGTCAAACATTCAAACCAAACTTAAAACCATCGTTTTCACGGCCGTCAGCACAGCCATTTTGTCCGCATGCGGTGGTGGCGGAGGCGGCGGTTCATCTGCTTTAAGCACCGGCGCGACTCCTACCAATAATACCGGCAATTCTGCTGGCAAAAATGGCAATTCTGCCAATAACAACAGCAATGCCAACACTCAGAAAGCGCCGTCTACTACGCTTACCAACCGTGCCGACAAGCTTGCCGAACTGACCGATGAAGCTCCAATCGATCCGGCCAACGTTAGCCAGCCTTTGCACACACATTTCATATCCTCCAAAGGTGCGCAGCAATCCAATCCTAACGTACAAATCCGCAAAGATGCCACAGGCAAAATGTTCCAAACAGACAATCAAGACCGTAACCAAAATGGCCTGATCAGTTCTATTGACTTTAACAGCAATGATGAAGTCAAAATGGACGGCGTTGTATTGTTTAACAAAACCAGCAATGGCAGCGCAACCCAACCTACATGGACAAGCTACGCTTCTGTTATTGCCAAAGTATATTCAAAAGGAAATACTGAAACAGATATCAGCGAACAAACAGGCAAAGAGAAAAATACCGAATTTGCATACGGTAAATCAACTTTGGATGACAAAATTACTGAAGATTATAAAAAATTAAAGGCTGAAGAAGAAAAGCTTGAAAAAGAAGAAAATCCAGAAGCAGGTCCAGTTAACAATAAATTGGTCACCAACGCTTTTCCCGAGATCTCATCTATTGAAACAGCTTGATAGCCTTTTTCAACAAACAATATTCGTGCTGAGTTAACCAGTGATTGATAGGTACTCTTAAAATTTTCTTGTTGATGATTTTTATTTTCCATGATAGATTTAAAATAACATACCGTCAGTATGTTTATGGTATCATGATGATGTGGTCGTGACAATCTTAAGAACATTTAGGTTATTTTATGTATATTGAACAGCATTCTCGCTATCAAAATAAAGCTAATAACATCCAATTAAGATATGATGATAAGCAGTTTCATACAACGGTTATCAAAGATGTTCTATTATGGATTGAACATAATTTAGATCAGTCTTTACTGCTTGATCGAGTTTACGGGTTGTTAAACCTTCGATTCCGACCTCATTAAGCAGCTCTAATGCGCTGTTAATCACTTTACTTTTATCTAATCTAGACATCATTAATTCCTAATTTTTGTTGACACTCTATCATTGATAGAGTTATTTTACCACTCCCTATCAGTGATAGAGAAAAGTGAAATGAATAGTTCGACAAAGATCGCATTGGTAATTACGTTACTCGATGCCATGGGGATTGGCCTTATCATGCCAGTCTTGCCAACGTTATTACGTGAATTTATTGCTTCGGAAGATATCGCTAACCACTTTGGCGTATTGCTTGCACTTTATGCGTTAATGCAGGTTATCTTTGCTCCTTGGCTTGGAAAAATGTCTGACCGATTTGGTCGGCGCCCAGTGCTGTTGTTGTCATTAATAGGCGCATCGCTGGATTACTTATTGCTGGCTTTTTCAAGTGCGCTTTGGATGCTGTATTTAGGCCGTTTGCTTTCAGGGATCACAGGAGCTACTGGGGCTGTCGCGGCATCGGTCATTGCCGATACCACCTCAGCTTCTCAACGCGTGAAGTGGTTCGGTTGGTTAGGGGCAAGTTTTGGGCTTGGTTTAATAGTGGGGCCTATTATTGGTGGTTTTGCAGGAGAGATTTCACCGCATAGTCCCTTTTTTATCGCTGCGTTGCTAAATATTGTCACTTTCCTTGTGGTTATGTTTTGGTTCCGTGAAACCAAAAATACACGTGATAATACAGATACCGAAGTAGGGGTTGAGACGCAATCGAATTCGGTATACATCACTTTATTTAAAACGATGCCCATTTTGTTGATTATTTATTTTTCAGCGCAATTGATAGGCCAAATTCCCGCAACGGTGTGGGTGCTATTTACCGAAAATCGTTTTGGATGGAATAGCATGATGGTTGGCTTTTCATTAGCGGGTCTTGGTCTTTTACACTCAGTATTCCAAGCCTTTGTGGCAGGAAGAATAGCCACTAAATGGGGCGAAAAAACGGCAGTACTGCTCGGATTTATTGCAGATAGTAGTGCATTTGCCTTTTTAGCGTTTATATCTGAAGGTTGGTTAGTTTTCCCTGTTTTAATTTTATTGGCTGGTGGTGGGATCGCTTTACCTGCATTACAGGGAGTGATGTCTATCCAAACAAAGAGTCATCAGCAAGGTGCTTTACAGGGATTATTGGTGAGCCTTACCAATGCAACCGGTGTTATTGGCCCATTACTGTTTGCTGTTATTTATAATCATTCACTACCAATTTGGGATGGCTGGATTTGGATTATTGGTTTAGCGTTTTACTGTATTATTATCCTGCTATCGATGACCTTCATGTTAACCCCTCAAGCTCAGGGGAGTAAACAGGAGACAAGTGCTTAGTTATTTCGTCACCAAATGATGTTATTCCGCGAAATATAATGACCCTCTTGATAACCCAAGAGGGCATTTTTTACGATAAAGAAGATTTAGCTTCAAATAAAACCTATCTATTTTATTTATCTTTCAAGCTCAATAAAAAGCCGCGGTAAATAGCAATAAATTGGCCTTTTTTATCGGCAAGCTCTTTTAGGTTTTTCGCATGTATTGCGATATGCATAAACCAGCCATTGAGTAAGTTTTTAAGCACATCATCATCATAAGCTTTAAGTTGGTTCTCTTGGATCAATTTGCTGACAATGGCGTTTACCTTACCAGTAATGTATTCAAGGCTAATTTTTTCAAGTTCATTCCAACCAATGATAGGCATCACTTCTTGGATAGGGATGATGGGGATCTCCTTAAACCATGGCGTACATGCCAAAGTTTCCACGCCAGTGCATTTACGAAAAGCACGTACTTGCTATGATCATTTAGCTGGCGAAGTTGCCGTTAAGATCTATGATTCCCTTTGTCAACAGCAATGGATCACTGAAAATGGTTCAATGATCACATTAAGTGGTATTCAATATTTTCATGAAATGGGAATTGACGTTCCTTCCAAACATTCACGTAAAATCTGTTGTGCGTGTTTAGATTGGAGTGAACGCCGTTTCCATTTAGGTGGGTACGTTGGAGCCGCATTATTTTCGCTTTATGAATCTAAAAGGTTTTTATTATTATCAATAATATAATCAAGATAATGTTCAAATATACTTTCTAAGGCAGACCAACCATTTGTTAAATCAGTTTTTGTTGTGATGTAGGCATCAATCATAATTAATTGCTGCTTATAACAGGCACTGAGTAATTGTTTTTTATTTTTAAAGTGATGATAAAAGGCACCTAAAGTAACGGAGATCAAAGCAAAGATTGAAGAGTTAAAGACTTCACACGCTAAAAATCTTGAAAATCGAGCTAAACTCGCAGAAGTTAATGAGAATGTTAGCAATAATCTAGCCTACTTCCGTCCTGATCAAAACGGCTTGGTATTCGACAAACAATTCGATGGAGTTTACGTCATCAATTTTGGCGATGGCACCCAGATTGTGTTGCATGACCCTTCCGCAGCCGGCTGGACATATCAAACCTTCGCGCATTACACCGACCCTAAAGGACATGTATACCAAGGCTACCAAAGCCTGGGCGATGAAACTGTCTTCACTACCCTGCCTGCTAAAGGTACAGCCACCTACAAAGGTATTTCCACTGCCTATGTGGTTACCGACAAGAACAATCGTCAGTTGACTTCCAATGTCATGGCTATCGTTGATTTCGGTCTCAAAGGTGTCCGTTTTGAAACGTCAAACTCACACTTCCATACTTTGGAAAATGGTAAGCGCGTATCCGAAGCAGATAAAAACTACGATTTCAAAGGTACAGCAAGCTGGAAAGACGGCAACCTCTTCTCCGGTAAAGTCAGCACGGCCGATGACAAGTTAAGCGGCAACCTGAACGGCAAATTCTACGGCCCCAATGCTGCAGAAATCGGCGGCACTTACGGCTTGAAAAACAAAGATGCAACCGAACACTTAATCGGTGGCTATGGCGCGAAACGTCAATAAACCTGCCTAAACAAAAGGCCGTCTGAAGTTTCAGACGGCCTTTTTATTTTCAACTTGGATTACACCGATACGGCTGCTTTGATGTGCGGATGCGGGTCATAACCTTCCAACTCGAAGTCTTCAAATTTGAAGGCAAACAAGTCTTTGACTTCAGGGTTGATTTTCATGGTCGGCAGGCTTCGGAAATCGCGGCTTAATTGCAGCTGGGCCTGCTCGATATGGTTGCTGTACAAATGCGCATCGCCAAACGTATGGATAAACTCACCTGCTTCCAGTCCGCACACTTGCGCCATCATCATGGTCAACAATGCATAGCTGGCGATATTGAACGGTACGCCAAGGAAAATATCGGCGCTGCGTTGGTAAAGCTGGCAGGACAGTTTGCCGTTGGCAACGTAAAACTGAAACAGCGCGTGGCAAGGCGGCAAGGCCATTTCGTCGACCAAAGCCGGATTCCATGCCGATACAATCAGACGGCGCGAGTCGGGATTTTTTTTGATTTGTTCAACCACATTGGCAATTTGGTCGATATGGCGACCGTCGGGTGCAGGCCAGCTGCGCCATTGGTAGCCGTAAACCGGGCCCAAATCGCCGTTTTCGTCCGCCCATTCGTCCCAAATGGAAACGTTGTTGTCTTTCAGGTATTTGATGTTGGTATCGCCTTTGAGAAACCAAAGCAGCTCATGAATAATCGAACGCAGATGCAGTTTTTTGGTAGTCAACAGCGGAAAGCCTTCACTCAAATCAAAACGCATTTGGTAACCGAATACGGAACGCGTGCCAGTGCCGGTACGGTCGGATTTGTCGATACCATTGTCGAGAACATGGCGCATAAGGTCGTGATAGGCTTTCATGTGTTTCCTTAATGTATGTGTTGTGGGAATTTCGTGTGTATTGTACCGAATTTTCAGACGGCCTGCCTCTCTGTCTTCAATGAGGCAACCTTCCCCATATTCGCGTAATACACTCATTAACAATGTTGACAATTCAGCACCAATTTACACAAATTTTTGAGCTGAATTAAATTTTTACAAAAAAATTTTCAACATTTTCTAGTTTAATTACCAAGCATTTTATTTTTATTATAATATATTTAATAAAATATTTTTAAATATTTTTGATTAAATTTGAAATATAATTCCATTTTTACAAATTAGTAAAAAAATAATGTCAACAATCTAGGCAAAATTTTTCTTGGCAAGTAAAATTTTTACAGCTATATTTCAAAACATAAATATTGAAATATATCACTCAATAGGAGTAGAAAAATGACCGACCTGAACACTCTATTTACCAATCTCAAACAACGCAATCCCAACCAAGAACCCTTCCATCAAGCCGTTGAAGAAGTGTTCATGAGTTTGGATCCGTTTTTGGCGAAAAATCCGAAATACACCCAACAAAGCCTGCTTGAGCGTATTGTTGAACCGGAGCGCGTGATTATGTTCCGCGTCACTTGGATGGACGACAAAGGCCAAGTCCAAGTCAACCGCGGCTACCGCATCCAAATGAATTCTGCCATCGGCCCTTATAAAGGCGGTTTGCGTTTCCACCCTACCGTCGATTTGGGCGTGTTGAAATTCCTCGCTTTTGAACAAGTCTTCAAAAACGCGCTGACCACCCTGCCTATGGGCGGCGGCAAAGGCGGTTCCGACTTTGATCCTAAAGGCAAATCCGATGCCGAAGTAATGCGCTTCTGCCAAGCCTTTATGACCGAACTCTACCGCCACATCGGTGCCGACACCGACGTCCCAGCCGGCGATATCGGCGTAGGCGGCCGCGAAATCGGCTATCTGTTCGGCCAATACAAAAAAATCCGCAACGAATTTGCTTCCGTCCTGACCGGCAAAGGCCTCGAATGGGGCGGCAGCCTGATTCGCCCCGAAGCTACCGGCTACGGCTGCGTGTATTTTGCCCAAGCCATGTTGGAAACTCGCAACGACAGCATCGAAGGCAAACGCGTGTTGATTTCCGGCTCCGGCAACGTGGCGCAATACGCTGCCGAAAAAGCCATCCAACTGGGTGCAAAAGTATTGACCGTTTCCGACTCCAACGGCTTTGTCCTCTTCCCTGACAGCGGTATGACCGAAGCGCAACTGGCCGCTTTGATCGAGCTGAAAGAAGTACGCCGCGAACGTGTGGCCACTTACGCCAAAGAACAAGGCCTGCAATACTTTGAAAACCAAAAACCGTGGAACATTGCGGCTGAAGTCGCCCTGCCTTGCGCCACCCAAAACGAATTGGACGCAGACGCTGCCAAAATCCTGCTGGCAAACGGTTGCTATGTGGTTGCCGAAGGTGCGAACATGCCGTCAACTTTGGGCGCAGTCGAACAATTTATCAAAGCCGGCATCCTCTACGCTCCGGGCAAAGCGTCCAACGCCGGCGGCGTAGCGACTTCAGGTTTGGAAATGAGTCAAAACGCCATCCGCCTGTCTTGGACACGCGAAGAAGTGGACAGCCGCCTGTTTGATATTATGCACAACATCCACGAATCCTGCCTGAAATACGGCAAAGTCGGCGACAAAGTGAACTATGTCAATGGTGCGAACATTGCCGGTTTCGTCAAAGTTGCCGATGCCATGTTGGCGCAAGGTTTCTAAACCCCTATCAAGCCAAATCAAAGGCCGTCTGTTTTCAGACGGCCTTTTTCTTTTCAAACAAATTTTATACGCCCAAATAACCTTCCCTGCTGGAAAGCCATCTCGCCAAATGAGCTTCGACGATTTCAGGGTTTTGTTCAATCAGCAAAGGGGCGATTTCGCGCGCTTGTTCTAAAAGGTGCAGGTCTTCTTCAAGGTTGGCGAAGCGCAGCATGGGAACGCCGCTTTGACGCGCACCGAGAAATTCGCCGGGGCCGCGGATATTGAGGTCTTGGCGGGCGATTTCAAAGCCGTCGGTGTGTTCGTAGATGACTTTCAGCCGCGCTTTGGCGAGTTCGCTCAAGGGTTCGGCAAACAGAAGGACGCACACGCTTTCTGCCGCGCCGCGCCCTACCCGTCCGCGTAATTGGTGTAGCTGCGCCAAGCCCATGCGCTCGGCGTGTTCGATCACCATCAGGGCGGCGTTGGGCACATCTACGCCGACTTCGATGACGGTGGTGGCGACCAAGACGTTCAGACGGCCTGCGGCAAATTGAGCCATGACTTCGGCTTTTTCGGCGGCTTTCATGCGCCCGTGTACCAAGCCGATGCTGAGTTCGGGTAAGGCCGTCTGAAGCTGCTCGAGAGTTTCGGTGGCGGTTTGCAGTTGCAAGGTTTCGCTTTCTTCAATCAGCGGGCAGACCCAGTATGCCTGCTGCCCTTTGCGGCAGATGTTGAGAACAAAGCCTTCGACTTCGGCGCGGCGGACGTTGTTGACGAGGCGGGTTTTAATCGGGGTGCGCCCGGGCGGCAATTCGTCGATGACGGACACATCCAAGTCGGCGAAAAAACTCATGGCGAGCGTACGCGGGATGGGCGTGGCGGACATCATCAGTTGGTGGACGTCGCGCCCTTTATTTTTAAGGGCGAGGCGTTGAGCAACGCCGAAGCGGTGTTGTTCGTCCACAATCACCAAGCCCAGATTTTGAAACTCGACGTCGTCTGAAAACAGAGCGTGCGTGCCGACGGCGATTTTGACGTTGCCTTCGGCGAGTTTGGCTTTGGCTTCTTCTTTGGCTTTTTTGCGCTGACTGCCGGAAAGCCAAACGACTTCAAGCCCTAAAGGCTCAAGCCATTGTTTGAACTTGATGAAATGCTGTTCGGCAAGGATTTCGGTTGGAGCCATTACAGCCACCTGCGCACCGGATTCGATAGCCGTCAAAGCAGACAAGGCAGCCACAATGGTTTTGCCGCTGCCGACATCGCCTTGCAGCAGGCGGTGCATGGGGTGGGTTTGCGCCATATCGCGGCAGATTTCGGAAACAACTTTTTCTTGTGCATCGGTCAGGGCAAACGGCAAGGCGTGGCGTAGTGCATTAGTCAACGTACCGTCGCCGCCCAATGCCGCCGCCGTGCCGCTGACGCGCTTCTGCCGCGCCAGCCGCATGGAGAGCTGTTGCGCCAAAAGTTCGTCGAATTTGAGCCGCTGCCATGCAGGAAGCGCGCCGTCGGAAAGCTGGTGGATGGTGAAACTCGGCGGCGGCGAATGCAAAAGGCGCAGGCTTTCGGCAAGGTGCGGCAATTTCAGACGGCCTAATAAAGCATCAGGCAAGGTGTCGTGCAACGGCGTAACGTCCAACGCCGTCTGAATGATACGGCGCAATGTGGGTTGATTTAAACCGTTTACAGTCGGATAAATCGGCGTGAGGCTTTCCGCCAAACCGCTGCTCTCGGCATCGCGGATTTTGGGATGAATCATCTCGTCGCCGTGAAACCCGTGCTTGATTTCGCCCACGGCACGGATGCGCTTGCCGACCGTCATCTGTTTCTGATTGCTGGCGTAAAAGTGGATGAAGCGCAAAAAAAGGACGCTGCCGGAACCATCGGCGATTTGGACAATCAGCTGCTTGCGCGGCTTAAAAGTTACTTCCTGATGAATGACCTCGCCCTCGACCTGACACGGCACGCCGATCGGCGCATCCTTAATCGGCATGATGTGTGTCTCGTCCTCGTAACGCAACGGCAGGTGCAACACCAAATCCCATGCAGTATGGAGGTTGAGTTTTTCGAGCTTCTTGGCGGAAACATCGGTAATTTTGAGCTGTTTTTGGGTTTCGGGCGTCATCTTAAAAGGCAGCTGATTGAAAGTTTGCTGTATTTTATCCGAAAACAAAAAGGCCGTCTGAACGCAATGTTTCAGACGGCCTTCAAAGCTGAATACTTGAAACAAATGAATATTTGAACATACGCCGGCTATCGAATCAATTTCAGCCATTGTTAGAAAACAGCTTTCAAAAAAGAAGGATGTTCAATCCATACTTTTATCAGGAATTTGGCCAATAATGTTTACATACCCAATCATTATCCATTCTCCTAGAAATGCCAATCCAATTTCAATTTGACTGTCCGTGGTTCGCCATAGAAATTGTTTTGACCTCGCGTACGGTTGTAGTTGTTTTCAAAATACGTCCTGTCAGCCAGGTTCGTTCCGATCAGGCTGATTCTGCCGTGTTTGTGGAAGTCATATTGAACAAAGCCATCTATAAGTCCGTAGCCTCCTTGGCGAATATTGTAAAGGCTACTTGTGCGACTTTGCGCGGATATTCCGCCGCCCAAGGTCAATTTAGTTTGAGGCAAGCGGTAGCTTGTACCGAGGCGGAACATATGTACCGGCGTGAAGTTACTGAAGTTATACGGGTCGGCAGTCGTGTTTTTCTCCAACCGCTCCGCATTGACTTCTGCAGCATTTTTATACTTACTTTTGTTATATGTGTAGCCAACAAAAATACGCCAGTTTTCCGACAATTCGCCAGCCAATTCAAGTTCTACGCCACTGCTCTTAACCTTACCCACAGGTTTAGCGATGGTTTGGAATGAACCTCCGTTACGACCAGTATCGGGAACAAATCCGAAATCGACAACGGTACGGTTTTTCTGCTGTAAGACAAACAAGGCAAGCGAAGCATTCAGACGGCCTTGCAAAAACGACCCTTTCCAACCTATTTCATAGTTAGTCCCAATGAGTGGTGGAAGAACGGATTTGCTGGTTACATCAACGTTATCCTGTTGTTTAAAAATCTTAGTATAGCTGGCATACAAGCTTTGTTGCGGTGTCAGGTCGTAGGTAATGCCGGCATATGGCGTAAACCTATGGCTTTGCATTTTTGAGGTGTAATGCTCTTTGTCGATTTTGTTACTGCTCTCAGTTTGGAATGCCGTAGCAGGCTGGCCGTAGCGTACAGGCATTTCTTTGGCTTGTGTGGTTTCATAACGCGTATAGTGCAGACCACCCAAGAGATGCAGACGGTTGGTTGCATTAAAGCGGGTGCTGAAAGTCAAAGAATGTGTTTTATTCGTGTTAAGGTATTTCGAATAATTGTATAACGCCGGAACATGATCATCTGCAACCTGAACAGTTTTCCACAGCGGTATTTTCAGATATTGGTTTGCCCATTTCAAATTTCCCTCTTCATCCCGCTCCTGTATTTTGTTTCCATTTGCATCCAATTCATAAACAGGATCTTGCACCATTACGCGCTCACCATTGTCGTTGACTGTCCAGACAGGCTTGCCTTCCGCATCCAAACGGGGAGTATATTTGGTAACATGCGCGCCACTGCATTCCGGCACATAGATTTTGTTATTACCTTTTTCGTTATAAATATGCCAATCTGGTTCGACAATGCCTTTTTCTAAAGGATTTCGCTCCGGACCATCGGGATGAATGCCGCAACTGCCTGCACCTGCATAACCTTGAGGACGGACAAAATAACGGTTTTGATAGATTTCCGTATAAGCAGAACGAATTTTTTCATTGTTATACGCATAGCCGACAAAAAAATCATGTTCACGCCCAAGCAGGCGGTAGTTACCTGTCAGATCCAGCTTAAAGCCCCATTGCACATCGTGTTTGGTATAGTGCAACGGCATGAAGTTGTAACGGCGGTTGTATGTGTGGCGAAGATTGTATGCTGAGTCGTATAGACGGTTGGGAAACAGGCCTTCTGCATTGTTAATAATGCCTTGCTTTGCAAGCTCCTTATCAACAAACTCTTTTTTATCTACTTCTACACCCGGATCCTGCCAGTCGTTGCACAGGAAATCCAAACCAATGTCCTGCATACATTGATCAAAACCTGCCCGACGTGCTGCCGCCCTTTGGGAGCGATATTGTTCAAAAGCAGATGAATCGAAATGATGGGCAACGTAATCTGCTTTTTTCTCTTCATATGTTTTAGTGACGCCATCACGATATTCTTTTAATTTTGCCAACGCCTTGTCTTTAGGCTCAAAAGGAATAACCTCCCCCTTCTCGGTTAAGAAACCCGTAGCCTCAGATGCTGAAATACCTGCCGCGTGTTCGTTTTTCAGAAAAAATTGTCCGACTTTGGCATCTGAATCATTACGCGTATAAGAAATTTCCGCATTGAGTTGCCATCCATTGTCAAAGACATGTTTGAAACCGGAAAAAATATTGTATTTATCAGCATTCAGGCGTGACCATGAGGTTTCACCCAAATAAGTATTACGTGGCAATTTCAAAGGATTGTTACAGGCCGGACTGGAGCTGAAGGCCGCAGTTTTTTGGTCCTCGCAAGGTAAAATCACGCCGGCAAAATCGGGAATGTCTTTATTTTTCTGATAAGTACCACCCAAAGTCAGCATACTGTTATCACTCAAATCCGTATCGATCACGCCATAAACCATGTCTTTCTTGTTCCATACACCCTCTTTAAAAGAACGGTGGTCATCATGAACACCAACCAGCCTACCGCGTACCGTATGTTCATTATTCAAGCTTCCAGATACATCCAAAGCCAAACGCTTGCTGCCCCTATGGTCAGTACTGATTTCACCTGTATGCTTAAACAGAGCTGTTGGCCGCTTACGGATTAAATTAATGGTTCCACCTGGTTCAGAATTGGACTGAGTAAGACCGGTTGCACCTCTGACAACCTCAATGTGATCATAAACAGCCAGGTCTGTACTTGGTGAGACATCAATTTTTGCCGTATAGCCCGAACGTCCAGACACATTAGTGGTAATACCGTCTTCACCAATCTGATCAACATAGAAACCACGAGACAAAAAACGAGTTTGTAGGCCCGAATCGCGAACCACGTTGATTCCCGTAGTGTTTTTCATTGCATCTTCTAAAGAATATATTGCTTTATCATCTAGCTGCCGACGCGTCATTACGCTTACCGACTGTGGCGTATCCTTGCCTGAAATACGCAACCCGGTCGCCGTCGCCATCGTTCCGATTGTATAAGACTGACTGCGCTCGGTATTCCTTTGTGCCTGCCGTTTGCCACTGACCTTGACCGTATCCATATCTACATGTTCAACTTCTTGATGTCCCGTATCTGCAAAAACAGCTTGGCAAGGCAGCACCAATAACAAACAAATTGTTTTCATTTGAAAATCAGGTTTCACAACTATTTCCTTAATTAATAGAATCTACTTACTGGATAAAATTCTAATTTGTTGATTTTAAATGGTATATAAACCTATAAAAATTAAAAATATTATCGTAATGATAAACGATATCATTATATACTTATTACATTAATATATGAATTTCTTATTATAGATTTTTCTTATGTCCTAATTTTCAAATAAAAAAGGCCGTCTGAACGTAATGTTTCAGACGGCCTTAATTTAGGTATAACGCGATTAAGCGTTAGCTCCCTGTTGTTCTTCGTAGATTGCTTCGAAGTTGATCGGAGCAAGCAGTACAGGTGGGAAGCCGGCGCGGGTTACGCTGTTAGAAATGGCTTCGCGTGCGTAAGGGAACAGGATGTTTGGACAAGCAACGCCCAGCAGCAGTTGTACGTCTTCTTCAGGAATGTTTTCCAGACGGAAGATGCCGCTTTGGGTTACTTCGTTCAAGAACATGGTGCGCTCTTCGTTCAGTTTGGCAGTCACGGTCACGGTAACGTCAACGCTGTAGAAGCCGTCTTCCAGTTTGGTGCTGCCGGTAGAAACGCGCATATCCACTTCAGGCTCGCCTTGTTCCAAGAAGATTTGTGGTGCGTGAGGCACTTCCAAAGACAAGTCTTTTACATACAGACGCTCAACGCTGAATACGGGTTGCAATTCTTCGCTCATTTTATTTTCCTAAGTTAAGGGTTAAGGATTCAGTAATTCGTCCAACTTGCCTTCCTGCTGCAAGCGGTACAAATCGGTAAAGCCACCGACATGGGTGTCGCCGATAAAAATCTGCGGCACGCTGCGCTGGCCGGAAAGCTGCTGCATTTCGGCAAAAACTTCCGGATTGCCGTCGATGCGGATTTCGTTGATTTCTTTCACACCCACCGCCTGCAACAGCCTTTTCGCCATGGTGCAGTACGGGCAATATGGACCGGTATAAACAGTAACGGTTTGCATGATTTCTTCCCAAATACCAACGTTCATGACTATATGGGCATAGGTGTGATTTTACAAGTGTTCCCGCCGTACGGTTGTAAAAAACATTCAGACGGCCTCTTGGCCATAAACATTTGTGCAGATGCGGAAAAACCATAATTAAAGTATGATAAGCGCTTTCGCAGAATGACTTTTGCCATTTGTTTTTTGGAGAAGAACACATCGCAAAAGTTTTTCTATTCAAAATCAGGTATCCCCATGCTTTCAGGAATTCCCATCCCCAAGGACGCCGTGCGTCCGTCCGAAACCGTCCTCGTCAACATTACGCCGCAAGAAACGCGTGTGGCCGTTTTAGAAGAAAACAATATCTGCGAGCTGCACATCGAGCGCAACAGCGGCCACAGCTTGGTCGGCAATATTTATTTGGGTGTCGTCAAACGCGTCCTTCCCGGCATGCAAAGCGCGTTCATCGATATCGGCTTGGAACGCGCCGCGTTTTTGCATATCGTCGACGTCCTCGAACAACGCCGCAATCCGGACGAAACCCAACGCATCGAACACATGCTCTTTGAAGGTCAGTCTGTCTTGGTTCAGGTCATCAAAGACCCCATCAACACCAAAGGCGCGCGCCTGTCCACCCAAATCTCACTGGCCGGCCGTTTCCTCGTCCATCTTCCGCAAGAAGACCACATCGGCATTTCCCAACGCATTGAAGACGATGCGGAACGCAGCAGTTTGAGGGAGCGCCTCAACAACCTGCTGCCCGAAAACGCCTGCCACGGCTACATCATCCGCACCAACGCTGAAAATGCTTCCGATGACCAACTGCAATCAGACATCAACTATCTGACCAAAGTGTGGGAACACATTCAAAAACAGGCAAAAATTCAGCCGCCCGAAACCCTCCTCTATCAAGATTTGCCTTTGAGCCTGCGCGTATTGCGCGATATGTTCAGCCTCGATACGCACAAAATCCTGGTCGACTCGACTGAAAACCACCGCCGCATGACCCAGTTTGCCGAACAATACGTTCAAGGTGCATTGGGCAGGATCGAATTGTTTAAAGGCGAACGCCCCCTATTTGAAACCCACAACATCGAGCAGGAAATCGCCCGCGCCCTGCAACCGCGCGTCAATCTCAACTTCGGCAGCTACCTCATCATCGAGTCCACCGAAGCCATGACCACCATCGATGTCAACACCGGCGGCTTTGTCGGCGCGCGCAATTTTGATGAAACCATCTTCCGCACCAACCTCGAAGCCTGCCACACCATCGCCCGCGAACTTCGCCTGCGCAACCTCGGCGGCATCATCATCATCGACTTCATCGATATGGCGCAGGAAGTCCACCGCGAAGCCGTCCTGCAAGAGCTTGCCAAAGCCCTCAGTTTCGACCGCACCCGCGTCACCCTCAACGGCTTTACCAGCCTGGGTCTTGTCGAACTGACCCGCAAACGCTCGCGTGAAAACTTAAGCCAAATCCTCTGCGAACCTTGCCCTTCCTGCCAAGGTCGGGGCCGTCTGAAAACGCCGCAAACCGTGTGCTACGAAATCCAACGCGAAATCGTCCGCGAAGCGCGCCGCTACGATGTCCAAGCCTTCCGCATTTTGGCCGCTCCAAATGTCATCGACTTGTTCCTAGACGAAGAATCGCAATCGCTGGCGATGTTGATAGACTTTATCGGCAAACCGATTTCGCTGGCAGTCGAAACCGCCTACACGCAGGAACAATACGATATTGTGTTGCTGTAAAGATAAAAGGCCGTCTGAAAACTTTTCAGACGGCCTTCTTGTTTGAGCAAATAGAGATTACGGTTTCACTACTTTACCGTTGATTTTGACGGAAGTCAGTTTCAGGTTATAGGTTTTGCCGTCATCGGTATAGCTGATTTGCGCAGGGATATTGTCGATATCGGAAGCAAAAGAGTAAGTAACGGTATCATCGCCACGGCGGACGCGATATTTGCTCACAGGCGTTGTACCACCGTTCAGTTTATAGCTTTCGCTACCGATTTTGTTCATGCTGCCGACGGTGTACAGTTTTTTACCGTTGGTAATTTTCAAACCTGACGGCAGGCGCACGTCATTGGCGGCCAGTTGCCATGCCAAAGTGAACAAGTCCATGGCCGGGCCGGATTTTTCGGTTTTCAAATCACCGGCTTTGCCATAAGTGATATTGCCGCCGGAGAATTTGGCCTCGGCATACACTTTGCCGCCGCGTACATCTTTGTAGTAAGACGGATGCAAGGTTGTGCCGTTGATGCTGCCGCCGGATTCAAAACGGATATTGTAAAGCGGTACTTTGATGGTAGAGACGATTTTGTATTGGTTGCCGCTGCGTGTGAAGGTCATGGTTGCAGGAATACCGTAGCTGCCTGAGTATTGCAAAACGGCAGATTGCGGCAATTCAGCGGCTTGTGCGCCGATGGAGGCAGTGAGCAGGGAAAGTGTCAGCAGGGTTGTTTTAATCGGATTCATGATGTTTTCCTTGTGTGTATGGTGTTTTAATTAAGCCAACAGGCTTTGACCGGTGGCATTGCGTTGTGCATTCAAAACGCGGTTGCCTTCGATTTTCAGACGGCCTGCAACAAAGTCGGCAACGGCTTGCGGGAAAAGCTGGTGTTCAACCGTCAGCACGCGTGCGGCAACGTCGTCAGCGGTATCGCCGTCCAAAATAGGAACAATGCCTTGTGAAATAATCGGACCGCAATCCAGCTCGGGCGTCACGAAATGGATGGTGCAGCCTGCCACTCGGCAACCTGCTTCCAATGCTCGTTCGTGGGTATGCAAACCGGTGAAAGAAGGCAGGATGGACGGATGGATGTTTATCAGGCGGTTTTCATAATGGGCGCAGAATTCCGGAGTCAAAATGCGCATAAAGCCCGCCAATACAACCAAATCGGGCTGATAGGCATCGATCTTTTCCATCATGGCTTGATCAAATGCCAGACGCGAGTCGAAGTTTTTATGGTTCAAACTGTCAGTGGCAATACCGCGTTCTGCCGCCCATGCCAATCCGGCTGCGGTCTCGCTGTTGCTCAATACGGCTGCAATGTTAGCATCAGGAATATCGGCATTCACAATCGCCTGCATATTGCTGCCGCGTCCGGAAATAAGGATGACGATATTTTTCATCATAATTCCTTGCTTGTTTGGAACAAAGGCCGTCTGAAACGGAATTTTTCAGACGGCCTTTTATCCGTTGTTTAAGGGCGTAAGCCTTGATTCGGATTATTGAACTTTTTGTACGTCAACTTGTACAGGTTGTTGTGCAGCGGCATCAGGCGCGCCGACTTTAACCAGTTTCACGTCGAATACCAAAGTAGCGTTCGGGCCGATTTTATCGCCAGCACCAACTTCACGATATGCCAATTTGGCAGGGATGTAGAATGTTGCTTCGCCGCCTTCTTTCAAGAGCTGGATACCTTCAGTCCAACCTGGAATCACTTGGCTTACAGGGAAGCTTACAGGTTCGCCGCTGTTTTTGCTGCTGTCAAATACAGTACCATCAATCAGACGGCCTTCGTATTCAACGGTAACGATGTCGTCTTTAGTCGGTTTTTTGCCTTCGCCTTCTTTGATGATTTTGTATTGCAGACCGGAAGCGCTGGTTTTCACGCCTTCTTTAGTCGCGTTTTCTTTCAAGAACGCTTCGCCTTTTTCCAAGTTTACTTTGGCATCTTCAGCACGTTTGGCAGTGGCTTTTTCTTGTTGCTCTTGCAGGAATTTCATCATCACTTCCTGAGCTTGGGCTTCAGTCATTTTGACTTCTTTACCTTCAAACATGGCTTCCATGGCTTCGGTGAAGACTTTCAAATCGATTTCCGTACCTTGGTCTTTCATTTGTTTCAATGAACGGCCGATGTCCACACCCATTGCGTAGCTGGCTTGTTGGGCAGTAGAGCCGATGGCAGAAGCATCTGCAGTCGCATTTGAAGCTGCGGAAGCAGCAGGGGCGTCTTTAGCGGCAGTGTCTTTTTGGTTGCAAGCAGTCAGTGCCAACAAAGCAGACAAAGCCAATGCGCTGAATTTGAAAGTTTTGTTCATGATTATGTCTTTTCCGGAAAGGTCAAAAAAGAGGATTATAGCTGAGTTTGAATGAAATGGAATCAAGGTGGATAAAAATTTGTAAAGGCGCTATCAAAAACATTAAGGCCGCCTGAAAACAGGTTTCAGACGGCCTACTCTTAGCTATCGGTCAAACGATTAATACCAGCCGCGCAGTTTCATTGCTTTTTCAACACGACGGATACTCATCATGTAGGAAGCAGTACGCAGGTCGACATCGTATTCTTGAGCCAAGTTCCAAATATCGCGGAACGCACGGCGCAGGACAACGGTTTCTTTCTCTTGAACTTCGTCAAACTCCCAGTAGTAGCCTTGCAGGTTTTGTACCCATTCGAAATAGGATACCACCACGCCGCCGCAGTTTGCCAAAATATCAGGAACAACCAATACGCCGTTTTGACGCAGAATAACGTCGGCTTCTGGAGTGGTCGGGCCGTTTGCGCCTTCAACCACGATTTTCGCGCGTACTTTACCGGCATTTTCAGAAGTCAGTTGGTTTTCCAGCGCGCAAGGGGCGAGTACATCCACATCCAAAGCCAAAAGTTCGGCATTGCTGATTTCTTTACCGTAGCCGGCCTCATTGGTGATGAAACCTTTGGTTTGGAATTCTTTGATGATTGCTTCCATATCCAAGCCGTTTTCGTTGTAGATGGCAACGTCAACAGTAGATACGGCAACGATTTTCGCACCAGCTTTATGTGCATAGTAACCGGTGTGGTAGCCCACGTTACCGAAACCTTGAATGGCGTAAGTAGCACCCTTCACGTCTTTGCCCAGTTTTTCCAAAGCTTGGACGGCAGCGAAGTTTACGCCGTAACCGGTGGCTTCGGTACGTGCCAAGGAACCGCCAAACTCAACCGGTTTGCCGGTGAATACACCCGGTGCAGAATGTTTCACCACATTTTCATAGGCATCAACCATCCAAGACATGATTTTGCCGTTGGTGTTCACATCAGGAGCAGGAATATCGATTTTCTCACCAATTAGCGGAGAAATAGCTTCGGAATAAGCGCGGGCGATGCGTTCCAATTCCGCTTCAGAATAGTTACGAGGATCCAAAGTAATACCGCCTTTACCGCCGCCATAAGGAATACCTGCCACGCAGCATTTGATGGTCATCCAGATAGACAGGGCTTTAACCTCGTCCATATTCACATTGGGATGGAAACGCACGCCGCCTTTGTAAGGGCCGACGGCATTATTGTGTTGTGAACGGTAGCCGGTGAAGTTTTCTACTGTACCGTTGTCGAGTTTGACAGGGAAGTTGACTTCCAAAACACGTTGCGGCTTTTTCAAGATTTCAAATACTGCTGGATCGGCATTCAGACGGTCGCAGGCAGTTTTCACTTGTTTTTGCGCAATTTCAAACGGATTCAGCGTTTCTTTTACAGCAGATGCGGACATGTATTTTTCCTTTTCATACATATGATTAGACGAGAGCCATACACGTTACTATATACAAAAACGGACAAAAATGTAATAGCGTGTAGTCGATAAAAAGCGAATCTATTCATTTATATATGAATTTAGTTTGAGGTCGTCTGAAAATATCGGCACACCAACCAAAAAATTTTCAGACGGCCTAGTATAAATGCTCATCAAACCATTCAAAAAAACACACAAACCCTTTGTTTTTTAATACCTACCAAACCACCCTTTTTGTTGACAAAATCCCTTTCACATTCCCAATAGGCTGACAGTCTTACACCATCAAAAATTGTTAACAATTTAAACAAACATCTTTTTAAAGAATCAGCAAAACATCGGCAAATCAGGCAAACAATGTTAAAATAACCGCTTAAATAATATGACAGAAAGCTACTCAATGACCACTGCTGCTTTAGAACACGTTCAAGCCGTTGCCTTTGATTTGGACGGTACCTTATGTGATTCCGTTCCCGATTTGGCCGCAGCAGCCCAAGCCATGTGTGCGCACTTGGGTTTACCTGTTTTACCTACCCAAACGGTTGAAAGCTATGTCGGCGACGGCATCAGCAAGTTGGTTCATCGCGTCATTACCAATGATCGTGAAAAAGAAGCCGATCCTGAAATCTGGGAAAAAGGCTTTGTGTTCTTTATGAAATATTATCGCGAGCATTTGAGCGACTTTACTCGCCCCTACCCTGAAACCGAAGCCGGCCTCGGCCTGCTCAAGTCCTTGGGTATTCCATTGGTTGTCATTACCAACAAAAATGAAATTCTGGCTGCTGAGTTGCTGAAACAACTTAATCTCGACGACTACTTCAGCCTGGTTCTCGGCGGCGACAGCCTGACTGAGAAAAAACCCAGCCCATTGCCGCTTCAACATGCGGCCGAAGTTTTGGGCATCGACGTTGCCAATATGCTGATGGTAGGCGACTCTAGGAATGATATTCTTGCCGCCAAAGCGGCCGGTTGCTTTAGTATCGGCGTAACATTCGGCTACGGCGACATGACCTTGCTCTCCCAAGACAAAGCGACCAAACCTGATTTGTTGATTCGCGCCCTGCCTGAAATCTACGAAAATCTGCAACCGCAAAAAAACAAAGACGAAGAATAATTCGGCTTTATTTTCAGACGGCCTTTTCGGTGCTTTCACCCAATCAGGCCGTCTTAAATGTAATTCAATGTAGTTAAAATCCCTCCCCCTCCATATCCCCATGAAACCTCCCAAAACCTTACGCGCCCGCGCCTTGGATTTTCTTTCCCGACAGGAAGTCAGCCGTGTCGGCTTAAAACGCAAACTGGCTCCACACGCTGAAAGCGAAGAAGAATTGGAAAAGGTTTTGGACGAATTCGCCGAACGAAATTGGCAATCCGACCAGCGTTACGCAGAAGCCTATATTCACAGCAAGAGCAACCGTTATGGCACGCTCCGCCTCAAGCAAGCCTTAGCGCAACAAGGTATCGATGCAGATGACTGTCGGGAGTTCCTACCCGATAGGGAGGACGAGCTGCAAACCGCCATTTCCGTCTTGCGTAAAAAATTCAAGCAAGAAGCTCAAGATTTGAAAGAAAAACAAAAACAAGCGCGTTTCCTTGCCTATCGCGGCTTTGGTGCCGACACCATTCAGACGGCCTTAAAAACGGCGTGGAATGAAGACGAAGACTTCTATCAATAATCATTCCCACTTGAATCTTTGCTTCTATCGGCGTACCCTTACGCTTTTATTCAATAATTCAATCAGAGCTTCATCATGTCCGACAAACCGCACGATACACCTAATCCCCTACTCGAAGACGAACGCAAAAATCCTGTTTACCGCTTGGGTCAGGCAGTAGCCGGATTCATGTTGCTGGTTTGGGCCGGCGTTTTGGCCTTAGTTTTCTTTTTGGTTTTCCGTTTTTGGTTGAGTTAAACCCGATCTAATTACAAACAAGCCATAAACCCTCTTAAAAAGAAGCCAACAGCTTTTATTTGTAAACATCAAAAAGGCCGTCTGAAAATGCTTTCAGACGGCCTTTGCTTATTAACAAGATTATCCTCGAATCACTTTACGGATATTCGGATTGGCATGCATTGCATGAATAATCTGATTAACCTGATCCAAGTCTTTGACTTTAATTGTAAATTTAAATTCTACAAAACCTTCTGTTCCTGCTTGCGCTTTGGTTGGCGTATCGACAGATTCAATGTCCGCACCGGAATTGGAAATCGCTTGCGCCATTGAGGCCAACAAACCATGCGCATCTTCGGATTTGACATTGAGGATGGTGCGGTACGTTTGATTGCGTAAACTGTCCCAACCCGCATCGAGTTGTTCTTCCGGATCGGCTTTGACCAAAGTTTGGCAGGTATCACGGTGGATAATCATACCCTTGTCTTTGACCAATAAGGCGCGGATTGCATCCCCTGGAATCGGATGGCAACATTCGGCAAAATGAATCCGGCCGGTTTCCTGATCGTTGACTTTGATCGGACTGAGTTTGACCGTGCTGCCAAAATGTTGGCCTGCCAACTCGGCAATGTGCATGGCAACGTGTACCGGCAAAGTATGCCCCATACCGACATTGTAAAGAACCTCTTCAAACGATGTTTGTTTGGTATTCAAATCGGCAAGGTATTTTTCTTTGAGGTCGTCTGAAAGCAGGATGTCTTTAGGCAACAGGCTGGATAAAGCTTTTTGCAGCAGGTTCTCACCCAAAACAACGGCATCATGACGATTCAGATTTTTAATGTATTGGCGGATGGCACTGCGCGCACGACTGGAAACGGTAAAGTTCAGCCATGCTACATTAGGCTTGGCATGCTCGGAAGTAATGATTTCTACCGTATCGCCGGTTTTCAGCTTGGTGCGCAACGGCATCATGACGTTATTGATACGCGCGGCAACGGTTTTATGACCGATATTGGTGTGTACGGCATAGGCAAAGTCAATCGGCGTCGCACCTTTAGGCAAGGTAAGGATATCGCCTTTCGGGGTAACGATATAGACTTCGTTGGGGAACAAATCGACTTTGACATGCTCCAAAAATTCGATGGCATTTGAGCTGCTGGCTTGCAGGTCAAGAATATTTTTCATCCATCGGTTCATATGGAGGACGGCTTGGTCCGGAGTATTTTCACCGGATTTGTAAATCCAATGGCCGGCAATACCGCCCTCTGCCACAGCGTCCATTTCACGCGTACGGATTTGCACTTCGATCGGCAAACCGTAAGGGCCGACCAAGGTCGTGTGCAGGCTTTGGTAGCCGTTGCTTTTCGGAATGGCGATATAGTCTTTGAAACGGCCGGGCTTGGGGTGGTATAAATTATGCAATGCACCCAACGCGGCATAACAGGCAGGGATACTGTTTACGATGACCCGAAAGCCGTAAATATCCATCACTTCGGCAAAACGCAGCTTTTTGGCCAGCATTTTTTGATGGATGCTGTATAAGTTTTTCTCGCGGCCTTTGATTTTAGCTTCAATATTGACACCGACCAAACGCTGACTAAATGCACGCAACACTTTGCCGACAACATCGCGGCGATTTTTGCGGCTGTTGTCCATGGCTTTTTTCAGGGTTTCGTAGCGTCTTGGGTGGAGGTTTTGGAACGATAGGTCTTGAAGCTCTTGATACGCATTGTTCAGGCCAATGCGGTTGGCGATTTGAGCATAAATTTCGAGGGTTTCTTTGGCGATGCGGCGGCGTTTTTCCGGACGCATAGAGCCAAGGGTGCGCATATTGTGCAATCGGTCTGCAAGTTTGACGACGATAACGCGCACGTCTTTAGTCATGGCGAGGATAAGCTTGCGGAAACTTTCCGCCTGATGCTCGGCATGATCTTCAAATTTGAGTTTTTCCAGCTTGGAGAGGCCGTCTACCATTTCGGCAATAGTATCGCCGAATTCTGCCGCCATTTCGACTTTGGTTACACCCGTATCTTCCAATACATCGTGCATAACGCCCGCGCAGAGGCCTTGAACATCCATGTGCCAAATCGCAAGCTGCGTGGCAACGGCAAGGGGATGGGTAATGTAGGGTTCGCCGCTCTTACGGGTTTGTCCGTCATGGGCATGAAAAGCGTAGGCAATGGCTTTTTCAAGCTCGGCCTGTTCATTTTCATTGAGATAGGATGCGGTGCGAAACAGAAGATCGCGCGCTTCTGCTGTCAACGGATCATAAGGGGCGGTAGGCAGTGGGGCTGGCATTTTCAGACGGCCTTTTATGGCTATTTTTAAGCCGTCAGACTGTATCGGTTGTGATATCGCACCGATACAGTCCGCGCGGCGGTTTTATCGGTTTGCCGGTTGGTTTATTTATTGCGGGTCAGCAGCTCGGTTCCGATTTGTCCGGCAGCGATTTCGCGCAGGGCGGTTACGGTTGGTTTATTGTTGCGGATGTCGTCAACCAAAGGCGTATTGCCGTTTTCTAATTGGCGTGCGCGACGGGCGGCAACGAGGGTAAGGTCGAAGTGGTTAGGGATTTTACCTGTGCAATCTTCAGTAGTAATACGGGCCATGTTTGCTTGCTTTCTTTCTATGTTTCAAATAAACGGTTATTTTCGCTGTTTTTTACGAATTTTCCAACAGGTTTGAGATAAATCCCTGTTGAGAGGATTTTTTCAGACGGCCTGCTTTAATAATGTGGAACAAATCGGCTTCGGCACGATCCAAATCGTCATTCACGACGACGTAATCGAACAAAACGGATTGCTCAATCTCATGACGGGCTTTTGAAAGGCGTGTTTGAATAACTTCTTCGCTGTCTGTACCACGGCCGATCAAACGTTGCGCCAATACTTCAAAGGAAGGCGGCAGAATAAAAATGCTGCTGGCTTCAGGCAACGATTTACGCACTTGCGCCGCACCTTGCACATCAATTTCCAAAATTACGTCATAGCCCTCTTCGCTCAACGAATTCACGCCGGCAATGCTGGTGCCGTAATAATTGCCGAACACATTGGCGTGTTCCAAAAAGGCTCTTTGCTCAATCAGTGATTCAAATTCTTCTTTGGGAACAAAGTGGTAATGCACACCATGTACCTCACCCTCTCGCGGCTGGCGCGTAGTATGAGAAATAGAAACACGGATGTCGTCATGATTTTTCAACAGGCGCGACACCAAGGTCGTTTTACCTGTGCCGGAAGCGGCAGAAATGATGTAAATATTGCCTTTTTTATGATTTTGCATGGTGGTTCAGCCGATGGTATGTACCTGTAAATTATAACACAACACAATGTTTCTCGAAATTTCAGACGGCATGTTGCAAAATTTGGCTATTGTATCGATTAATTTGGCAAGTCCGCATATGACCGCTACAATATCGTGTTAAAAACTTTTTGATTTCGGAATGTCGAGATGTTAATTCATCCTGAAGTAATGGGCGTAGAAACTTTGGCGGACAAAATCCGTAAAATTGAAAACTGGCCGCAAAAAGGGATTTTGTTTCATGACATTACTCCCGTCTTACAAAGCGCAGAATATTTCCGCCTGCTGGTCGATTTACTGGTTTACCGCTATATGGGGCAAAAAGTTGATGTCGTTGCGGGCTTGGATGCGCGCGGCTTCATTATTGGCGCGGCTTTAGCCTATCAGTTAAACGTCGGCTTTGTCCCCATCCGCAAAAAAGGCAAACTGCCGTTTGATACGGTTTCTCAAAGTTACGCTTTGGAATATGGCGAAGCAACGGTAGAAATCCATACCGACGCCATCAAGCCGAGGGCACGCGTTTTGTTGGTAGATGATTTGGTGGCAACCGGCGGCACAATGCTGGCAGGTGTCGAGCTGATCCGCAAACTGGGGGGTGAAGTAATCGAAGCAGCTGCCATTTTGGAATTTACCGACTTGGACGGCGGCAAAAAAATCCGTGAAAGCGGCGTGCCGTTATTTACTCTATGCCAAAACAAAGGCTGTATGTAATAAAAAAACCGCAAGCTAATCAGCCTGCGGTTTTTTATTGTCAAAATTATTCGAGAACGTATCCGTCCGTATCCCAGAAAGTTTTTTTCACCAACTGGTCGTCTTTATAAACCAACTCGGATTTCTTCGCACCATCATCATACCACTCCAAAATAATGCCGCTGCGTTTACCGTTGCGAATACTCAATTCAGACACGATGCGACCATTTTCATCCCAACTGATGATCTCCGTCGGTTTATCATTGCTCATCATCATTTCGGTTTTCGGGCTGCCGTCTGAATACCATTGTTTCCAATGACCATTGGCTTTATCGTGCTTAAATTGGATTTCACTTTCTTTCACACCATTTCGGTAATAGCGGGAACCCACGCCTTCACTCAGACCATTTTGATAAGGCATCACCGCAGATTTTTTGCCGTTTGGATACCAGTTGACCCATTCGCCATGCGGTTTTCCGTTGCGATAGCTGCCAACCATCTTTTTCTGACCGTTGAAATGCCACAGGGTTAGCGTACCGTTATCCAACGCCGGCACAAAAACCTTAATCTGACCGGCAGGTACTTCATAAGGATCAGAATATTTTTTCATCGATGGATAGTAAAAATCCTGTACCTGCGCCTTGCCTGCCTCAATCTTGTATTGGCGGACGTAAGCAACCGAAGGCATGGTCGCCGTCAGTTTACCGTTTTGATTAAAATAAACGGTATGTTGCTGGGCAAAGGCGGCAACGGGCATACTGAACAAGGCAGCAGCCAACAGGCCTGATTTTAAATAATTATTCATAATATGGAGTTTGGCAGTATATGTTCTACAAAAAGTCAGTAATAAAAATCCACTGACATTAGAAACTATGACAAATATTATAAGCCATAGTTTCAAAGCCTGCTTGGATTTCATATTCAGCATACCATAGGCATTTGTATTTTCTTAAAATATTAAAATTTTTATAAAACAAAGGCTGTCTGAAACTTTTTCAGACGGCCTTTGTTTTATTTATATCAAAATAAACTATTCTTCACCCAGTAACTGCTCGCGGGTCAACAAGAATACAAACCCATCTCCACCGCTGGTTTCCAACCAAGTAAACGGTAATTCGGGATAAGCCGCTTCCAATACCTCACGGTTGTGACCGATTTCAACCAACAATACACCTTTCGGATTCAGATATTTTGCCGCTTGCAGAATGATTTGACGTGTAGCGTCCAAACCATCTTCGCCACTGCCCAAAGCCAATTCCGGCTCATGCAGGTATTCATCAGGCAACGCTTCCACAGATTCCGCATCGACATAAGGCGGATTGGAAACAATTAAGTCGTATGTTTCATCCAAACCTTCAAACAAATCGGTATGCACCAAGCTGATGCGGTCTTCCAAACCATAATCTTCAATATTGATCGCGGCCACTTCCAGCGCATCCAAGCTTAAATCCACGGCATCGATTTGTGCATCGGGATAGTGATGCGCCATTTGAATGGCCAAACAGCCGCTACCGGTACACAAATCCAAAGCTCGATGCACCAACTCATCGTGTTCAATCCAAGGACGAATACCGTCGCCAAGCAATTCATAAATGAAAGAACGAGGCACAATAACGCGCTCATCGACATAAAAATCAAACTCGCCCTGCCATGCCTGATGCGTCAGATACGCGGCAGGAATATGCTCAACCGCACGGCGCTCGATAATGGACAGCACTTCTTCCTTCTCACTTTGCAACAATTTGGCATCCAAATAAGGCTCCAACGTATCCAAAGGCAGGTTCAAAGTGTGCAAAATCAGATAGGCCGCCTCGTCATGGGCATTATCACTTCCGTGTCCGAAAAACAGTCCGGCATCATTAAAACGGCTGACGGCGAAACGCAATAAATCGCGAACAGTGGTCAGCTCTTGAGCAGCTTGGTTGAACATAATGTTTTGTCTTGTCAATTTAAGAATGTTGAAATTATAACAGAAAGGCCGTCTGAAAACTTTTCAGACGGCCTTCGATTCAATTCAGCTTAAGATTATTTATCGCGGCTGAATACGATTTTGGTAGCTTGGATAGCAACGCAGACAGCACCACCGATGAAGATCAAGTCAGCAGCGGTACGAACCCAACGCAGGGTATCCAGGATTTCCATTTGCAGGAATTCTTCGCTACGTGCATACCACAGACCATGAGTGATAGAAGCGTAAGCCTGAATCACGCCGACCGGCAACAGGCTGATGGCAATCATACCCACCAGACCGCCGTTCAGCAGCCAGAAACCCCAAGTCATCAGTTTGTCGTCAAATTGAACATTAGGTTTCAGGTAGCGTGCAACCAGCAATACGAAGCCCAGAGCCAAGAAACCATACACACCGAACAGAGCCGCGTGAGCGTGAACTGCAGTAGTGTTCAGACCTTGGATGTAGAACAGGGAAATCGGCGGGTTAATCAGGAAGCCGAATACGCCGGCACCGATCATGTTCCAGAAGGCAACTGCTACGAAGCACATCAGAGGCCAACGCAGACGTTTCGCCCAGTCGGACAGGTGTTGGTAAGACCAGTGTTCGTAAGCTTCACGACCCAGCAGAACCAAAGGCACAACTTCCAAAGCGGAGAAACATGCACCGATTGCCATAGAAGCAGAGGTAGAGCCGGAGAAGTACAAGTGGTGCAATGTACCTGGGATACCGCCCAACATGAAGATGGCGGCAGCAGCCAGAGTAGAAGCAGTAGCGGTACTACGGCGGACAAAGCCCATGTTGTAGAAGATGAATGCGAAAGCGGCAGTAGCGAATACTTCGAAGAAGCCTTCTACCCACAGGTGAACCACCCACCAACGCCAGTATTCCATTACGGCGATTGGAGATTTCTCACCGTAGAACAAGCCAGGAGCGTAGAACACACCCACACCGACCATAGAAGCTACGAAGATAGCCAACAGGTTTTTATCTGTACCTTTTTCTTTAAAGGCAGAGACGGTGCAACGCAACATCAGGAACAGCCACAACAGCAAGCCGACCATCAGCAGAAGTTGCCAGAAACGACCCAAATCCAAGTATTCGTAACCTTGGTGGCCGAACCAGAAGTTCAGTTCAGGTGGAATGATGTGAGTCAAAGCAAAGAAGTTACCTGCGTAAGAACCGCCGACTACGATGAACAGGGCAATGTACAGGAAGTTCACACCGGCACGTTGGAATTTAGGATCTTTACCGCCGTTCACAATCGGAGCCAAGAACAGACCTGCTGTCAGGAAGCCGGTTGCAATCCAGAAAATAGCGGATTGGATGTGCCAAGTACGAGTCAATGCATATGGGAACCAATCGGCCATTTCAAAGCCCAGTGCGGTATCGATACCGTAGAAGCCTTGACCTTCAACAGTATAGTGAGCGGTCAAACCACCCAACAGTACTTGTACGACAAACAGCGCAACAGTCAGGAATACATATTTGCCTAACGCTTTTTGAGAAGGAGTCAGTTGTACTTTAGAGATAGGATCTTCAGTAGGTACTTCAACCTCTTCATGCTTAGTCAAGAAAGAGTAACCCCACATCAGCAAGCCGATACCCATCAGCAACAATACCACGCTGGTGAAAGACCACATGTAGTTTTCAGTAGTCGGTACGTTGTTGATCAAAGGCTCGTGAGGCCAGTTGTTGGTGTAAGTGAAATTCTCGTCAGGACGGTTGGTCGAAGCAGACCAAGAAGTCCAGAAGAAGAAGTTGAACAGTTTTTCACGCGCTTCTTGGCTTGGCAATGTGTTGTTTTTCATTGCAAAGTGTTCGCGAGTGGTTTGGAACTTAGGATCGTCGCTGTACACACCGTGGTAGTAAGGCAGGATGCTTTCGATCGCTTTCACGCGGGTTTCACTGACAACGACAGAACCGTCTTCCTTAACACGGCTTTGGTTGCGGTATTCGTCAGCCAAACGGGTTTTCAGAACAGCTTGTTCTTCAGGAGAAACTTCGTCAAATTTTTTGCCGTAAGTTTCTTGCGCAGTCAGATCCAACCATGCAACCAGCTCGCGGTGCAGCCAGTCGGCAGTCCAGTCCGGAGCTTGGTATGCACCGTGCCCCAATACAGAGCCGACTTCCATACCGCCGATAGTTTGCCATGCAGATTGACCTGCCAAAATATCGTCTTTGGTCATCAGGACTTTGCCGGATGCAGAAACGACTTGTTCAGGGTATGGCGGAGCCTTTTTATAGACTTCGCTACCCATATAACCAAGAATGGTAAAGCATACTGCCAGCACGGCAAACAGCAAGTACCAAAGCTTCTTGTACTGTCCCATTTTAAGTACTCCTTAATTTTGGTAAAAAGTGGTTGGGTGGTATTAATTCATCAAATATGAATGTTAAAGATTGTATCACGGTTTAATAAGTAAAGAAATATTTTGTCAATAATATTCCTTTAAAACCATTAACTTATATGATATTGATTCCCATTTTCCTATACAAACCCTCCTTTATCGTATTTGTGTTAAGTTTTCGCTAACATTTTCACACAAAAATAAACTTTTCGATGTATTTTTTTATACTTCTAAAGGAGTATTTAGGGATTAAAAGATTCATATTCCCTGAACAATTTGATTTACATCAAAATATGACCAAACAAGCGCCTACATAATCATACAAAATTTCAAACCATCCTATCAGGATTCTTACTTTTCTTACTATAAGGAAACTTTAAACATGAAACGCCAAACCTTAGCCGCACTTATCGCTTCTGTATTTGCACTGGCCGCATGCGGCGAGCAAGCTGCTAAACCTGCTGAAACTCCAGCTGCTACCGCTTCTGCTGAAGCTCCTGCCGCTTCCAACTCACAAGCTGCTGCCGAGACTCCTTCTTCAGAACTGCCTGTGATCGATGCTATCGTAACTCACGCTCCGGAAGTTCCACCTCCAACTGATCGCGATCATCCGGCTAAAGTACGCGTTAAAATGGAAACCGTCGAAAAAACCATGACCATGGAAGACGGTGTTGAATACCACTACTGGACATTCAACGGCGACGTTCCGGGCCAAATGATTCGTGTACGCGAAGGCGATACCGTAGAAGTTGAATTCTCTAACAATCCTTCTTCTACCGTTCCTCACAACGTTGACTTCCACGCTGCAACCGGTCAAGGCGGTGGTGCAGAAGCTACCTTTACTGCTCCTGGCCACACTTCTACCTTCAGCTTTAAAGCACTGCAAGCTGGTTTGTACATCTACCACTGTGCCGTTGCTCCTGTAGGTATGCACATCGCCAACGGTATGTACGGTTTGATCTTGGTTGAACCTAAAGAAGGCCTGCCTAAAGTAGATAAAGAGTTCTACATCGTACAAGGCGACTTCTATACTAAAGGTAAAAAAGGCGCTCAAGGCCTGCAACCTTTCGATATGGATAAAGCGATTGCTGAACAACCTGAATACGTTGTATTCAACGGTCACGTAGGCTCTATCGCCGGCGACAACGCTCTGAAAGCTAAAGCTGGTGAAACCGTTCGTATGTACGTTGGTAACGGTGGTCCTAACTTGGTATCTTCCTTCCACGTTATCGGTGAGATCTTCGACAAAGTTTACGTAGAAGCTGGCAAACTGATCAACGAAAACGTACAAAGTACCCTGATTCCTGCCGGTGGTGCAGCGATTATCGAATTTAAAGCCGACATCCCGGGCAGCTATACTTTGGTTGACCACTCTATCTTCCGTGCGTTCAACAAAGGTGCTTTGGGTCAATTGAAAGTTGAAGGTGATGAAAACCCTGAAATCATGACCAAAAAACTGAGCGACACCGTTTACCAACCTGCCGGTGCTGCCGCTTCTGCTCCAGCAGCTGCTTCCGCAGCAGCGCCTGCTTCCGCAGCATCTGCAGATAAAGGCGGCTACTAATCCAGTCATCTCGGTATAGAAACAGAAAAAAGCCACTGCTGTTCCGGCTGATGCAAGGACAACAGTGGCTTTCTTCCACGACCAATCGAAAGATTGGTTTTTCAGACGACCTCTCAAGCATCGAAGGTCGTCTGAAAAACCGGTTTCAAGTATTCACGAACCCGACAAGCCAAAAGCACAATAATCAGAAGGCTTCTCAGGATTTTTATCCGGTTTCGCTATATAATCAAAGCCTAATAATCCCCGTATTCAGATTAGAAAGCCCGTTATGAAACTCATACCACTCATCGCCCTATTTACCCTTGTCGCAAGCGGCAGTGCAGCGGCGGCCGAAATGGCAAAAGTTGAAGGCGGCAGCTACCGTCCTCTCTATCTCAAAAAAGAAACTTCCCTTATTAAAGTCAAACCTTTCCAGCTTGACAAATATCCGGTAACCAATGCCGAATTTGCCGAATTTGTAAAAACACATCCACAATGGCAAAAAGACAAAATCAGTTCCAAACACGCTGAAAAAGCTTACCTGAAACATTGGGTAAAAAACGGCAGCAACAGTTATGCGCCTAAAGCCAGCGAACTCAAACATCCGGTAACCAATGTTTCATGGTTCGCCGCTAATGCCTACTGCGTTTCCAAAGGCAAACGTCTGCCGACTATTGACGAGTGGGAATTTGCAGGCTTGGCTTCTGCCACTCAAAAAGACGGCTCTGCCGAGCCTGGCTATAACCGCACCATCTTAGATTGGTATGCAGACGGCGGCCGAAACGGCCTGCACGACATCGGTAAAAACAAACCCAACTATTGGGGCGTATATGATATGCACGGCCTGATTTGGGAATGGACTGAAGATTTCAACAGCAGCCAACTCTCTGCCGGCTCATCCAACACACAAATGTTCTGTAGCGGCGCATCCGTAGGCTCAAGTGATCCGTCCAACTATGCGGCATTCTTACGCTACGGCATCCGCACCAGCCTGCAGTCCAAATATGTTTTAAATAACTTGGGCTTCCGCTGCGCGAGCAAATAAAGTTTAGTTTTTATCACCAAAGCAGCTTTGGCGGTACTGAAAGGTATCGCCGCTTTTTTTGGCCGTCTGAAAAGATATAGCGCACAAAGACAAATTGTGGCATAATCCGCACGTCCTTATAAAAAGGCACTTAGGAGTTTGCTTAGGTCGTTCGGCTTGGCAAACTTGTCCGAACCTGAAAAGGTTCTTTTATTTTCGGAGTTATCCATCATGGCATTGACCGTAGAACAAAAAGCACAAATTGTTAAAGATTTCCAACGCAAAGAAGGCGATACTGGCTCTTCTGAAGTACAAGTCGCTCTGTTGACTTTCCGCATCAACGACCTGACTCCTCACTTCAAAGCCAACCCTAAAGACCACCACAGCCGTCGCGGCCTGTTGAAAATGGTTAGCCAACGTCGTCGCCTGTTGTCTTACCTGCGTCGTACTCAGCCTGATACTTACCGTACACTGATTACCCGCTTGGGTCTGCGTAAATAATTTATGCTTAAATCAACACCGCCTTCGGGCGGTGTTTTTTATTAACATACCGATGCCGTCTGAAACACAGGCCCACGCTCTGTGTTATACTTCCACACGCTTAAGCGGCAAGGCTTAAACTTCCAATCACTCCTTAAAGCTCCCATCAAAGCGAGAATCTGAATTGTCTGTTCATTCCATGTTGCACTCAGGAAAATTTTGGCTGAAAACCCTGGTTTTCAGCATTGCCGTGCTTTTATGCCTCGCGGCGGTATTGAGTGCCTTAATGTTCCGCATATTCAATACAGAAAACATCGACGCATTCATACAGAAAAACTTTTCTGCCCATGGCTGCCAAGTCAAATACAATGCCAATATCAGCAGAAAATGGCTGCCGCGCCCTACGCTTATTTTAAAAGATCTAAGCCTTTCATCTTCCGAACCAGACACGCCGACGCTGAACATTGCCGAATCCAAAATGGGTTTTGGCTGGAGCAGCCTATGGTCAGATGCCCCCATTATTGAAAAATGGATTCTTTCCAATCCGTCGCTGACATTGGGTCCCAAGAACCACCTGCCTGCCTGCCTGCAGCAAAACCACACATCAAAAGAAAGCTTCCAACTCAACCGCATCATCATCAATAGCGGCAACATCCGCTATCACAATAAAGAGCAAGATATTGCCTTAAACGATCTGCAATTTTCCCTGCGCAGAGCCGATTCAGACGGCCGTCCATTCGATATCAGCGGCACACTGCAAAACATCGGCAACCCCATCAGTTGGCAGGGTGCCGGCCATCTTGTACAAGATGATGCCGGCTGGAGCGTTCCCTCCCTCAAATTAAACCTGCAAACCGTATTACTCAAAAATAAGCTGGATGCCCAAATCGCAGGTAGCCTTAATTGGCAAAACCAAACCGCCCTTTTCCGCGACTTTAATCTGCAAGCCGAAAGCAATTATCAAAACTTGCATATCAACGCACGTTCGCCCCTCTTACAATTCAAAAATGGCTATTTGCACCTCAACACACTCAACGGCGCATTGACCGCCGGCAGTGAAAACAACCAATGGGATGGTTCATTCAAACTGGACAAAGCCAACCTCTATCCAACCGTTTTGACCGCCGCCAATTTTGAACTCAAAGGCAGCCATAAAAACGACCGCCTCCAAACCAACTTTACCTTTTCCAGCCCATTGGTTTGGCAAAAAGGCAAAGGCATCGATGCGCCCAAACTACACCTCAGCACCCTGCAAGACACCATCAACCGCCTTCCTCGTCCCCGATTCATCAGCACCCTTGAAGGACAGGCCAATTTCAGCCTCAATACATGGGAAGGCCGTCTGAAAGGCGCATTTGACAGACAAGCCCTTGCCTTGGCCTTTAAATACCAACGCGATGCCCAACCTCGCCCACACCTTGACGCCGGTATCGCCTTACAAAAACTCAATCTGACCCCTTATTTGGAAGATCTGAGAACCCAGCCATCACTGAATCTTCCTTCCCTGCTGGCCAAATCCTGGTTGCCAGACATTGAGGCCAACCTCCAAATCGGCAGCATTCAAACTGCCGGCCTGCAATTAGAAAACATCGAATCCCTGCTCACCGCCGATAAAGAACATATCGCCCTGCACCGTTTCAAAGCCGGGCTTTATGGTGGCAAAACAGAGGGCGGCCTGAGTATTGCGGCAACCCAACCTGCCTCCTACCACCTTCAGCAAAACGCAAAAGGCATACAAATTCAACCGCTGCTGCAAGACCTGTTCGGTTTCCACAGCTTCAGCGGCAGCGGCGACGCCGTTATCGACATTAAAACCACCGGCAACGACCGCACCCAAATGATACAAGCCCTAAACGGCAGCCTGCTCCTCGATATCACCAACGGTGCATGGCACGGTATTGATATGGACAGCATTCTGAAAAACGGCATCTCTTCGGAAAAAATCGACAACAGCAACCTCAAAACCCCTTTCCATCATTTCACCCTCAATAGCGAAATCGAGAAAGGCATCAGCCATCATATCAACACCGAACTGTTTTCCGACAGCCTGCACGTTGTCAGCAGCGGCTATACCGATTTGAATACCCAAAAGCTATCGGAAAACCTGCTTATCAGCAACGTGCTGCAACCTAAAAACAAACCGATTCCCCTAAAAATCGGCGGAACCGTACAAAACCCTTCCATTACCCTCGACTACAGCCGCTTGACCAATGGCATGAACACACCAGCAGAAAAACAAAAAGCCCTGCAAGAAACCATACAAGAACAATGGAAGTGGCTCAAACCACGCTAGGTTTTCAAGTCAAAGGCCGCCTGAAACCCAAAAAGTTTCAGACGGCCTTTTAACAGATACCTTATCAGAATAAGATGTTCACTTAGGAATGACCATATACACAATCAGTGCAACAATGATGGCAAACCATATGACCAACATTATCAAGCCTTTTTTGGAGAGTTTTTTTTCTCCAATCGAGCCTCAATATTTCTATCGTACCCTCAAACATAGACTCAATTATTTCCATCAATATTTGAAGTAGAAATTCCAATAAATCCGACATCTACAAACCCAAACTCTCCCAAATCTCATCGATTTTGGCCGTAACGGCAGGGTCTTTTTTGATCACACGACCCCATTCGCGGTCGGTTTCGCCCGGCCACTTGTTGGTTGCATCCAAGCCCATTTTGCCGCCGAGTCCGCTGACGGGGCTGGCGAAGTCGAGGTAGTCGATGGGCGTGTTTTCCACCAACACGGTATCGCGTACTGGGTCCATGCGCGTGGTTACCGCCCAGATGACTTCTTTCCAGTCGCGTACGTCCACATCGTCATCGACCACGATGATGAATTTGGTGTACATAAACTGGCGCAGGAACGACCAGCAGCCCATCATCACGCGTTTGGCGTGTCCGGCGTACTGTTTTTTCATGCTCACCACCGCCATGCGGTAGGAGCAGCCTTCGGGCGGCAGGTAGAAATCGGTGATTTCGGGGAACTGCTTTTGCAAAAGCGGTACGAACACTTCGTTCAACGCCACGCCCAAAACGGCAGGTTCATCGGGCGGTTTGCCTGTGTAGGTGGAATGGTAAATCGGGTTTTCGCGCATGGTGATGCGATCGACCGTGAACACGGGGAAATGGTCCTGTTCATTGTAATAGCCCGTGTGGTCGCCGTATGGACCTTCCAGCGCGGTTTCGTTCGGATGAATCACGCCTTCCAGCACGATTTCGGCGCGAGCAGGCACTTGCAAATCGTTGCCGATACATTTCACCAGCTCCGTCCGCGAACCGCGCAGCAGTCCGGCAAACTGGTATTCGCTCAAGGTATCGGGAACAGGCGTTACCGCGCCCAAAATGGTGGCGGGGTCACAACCGAGCACGACGGCGACAGGATACGGCGTATCGGGATTAAGTTTGCGGAATTCCTGATAATCCAACGCGCCGCCGCGATGCGACAGCCAGCGCATAATCAGCTTGTTTTTGCCGATTAACTGCTGGCGGTAAATGCCGAGATTTTGGCGTTTTTTGTTTGGTCCGCGCGTGACGGTCAAGCCCCATGTTACCAGTGGCGCAACGTCTTCCGGCCAACAATGCTGAATCGGAAGTTTATACAAATCAACGTCTTCGCCTTCCCACACGATTTCCTGACACGGCGCATTTTTCACCACGTTCGGCGCCATGCTCCAAATGTCTTTCAACAGCGGCAGTTTGGAAAACGCGTCTTTGATGCCTTTGGGCGGTTCGGGTTCTTTCAAATACGCCAGCGTCTGCCCGATTTCGCGCAGCTTGGACACGCTGTCCGCGCCCATGCCCATCGCCACGCGTTCGGGTGTGCCGAACAGGTTTGCCAATACGGGATAATCGTAACGCGTACCGTCAGGCTTAATCGGGTTTTCAAACAACAACGCCGGCCCTTCGGCACGCAGCACGCGGTCGGCGATTTCGGTCATTTCCAAATGCGGCGACACCGGATGCTGAATGCGCTTGAGTTTGCCATCAGCTTCCAATCCGGCGATAAATTCTCGCAAATCTCTGTATTTCATGATTTCATTTTCCTGAACAGGCCGTCTGAAAACAGACTGCCATTTCGGGTTTGAAAGATAAACCAGCGGCTATTGTACCTGCCAAATCTGTTCAAATCTCAACTTTCCACGTCCGAATTTCGAGATTTTTTGCAAACTACCGTCAAATTTAAACAATATCTGCTTGTGATTGCTTTCAGACGGCCTTATCTTTGGTAAAATTCCAACTTAATTCAGTCATCAATCAATATCTATCGTGGGACGGCGGCCATGTTTGCATTTTTAGAATCTTTTTTCGTTGAATACGGCTATGCGGCCGTGTTTTTCGTTTTGGTTATTTGCGGCTTCGGCGTGCCGATTCCTGAAGATTTGACGCTGGTAACCGGCGGCGTGATTTCCGGCCTGGGTTATACCAACCCTCATATTATGTTTCTTGTCGGTATGCTCGGCGTATTGGCCGGCGATGGCTTTATGTTTGCGGCAGGCCGGATTTGGGGGCAAAAAATCCTTAAATTCAAACCCATTGCGCGCGTAATGACACCCAAACGCTATGCCCAAGTACAGGAAAAATTCGACAAATACGGCAACTGGGTTTTATTCGTCGCCCGTTTCCTGCCCGGCCTGCGTACCGCCGTTTTCGTAACCGCTGGTATCAGCCGCAAGGTTTCCTACCTGCGCTTTATCCTGATGGACGGCTTGGCCGCGCTGATTTCCGTTCCGGTTTGGATTTATCTGGGCGAATACGGCGCACGCAATACTGACTGGCTGATGGAAAAAATGCACAGCCTGCAATCCGCTATCTTTACCGTGCTGGGCATCGGTGCCGTCATTGTCGGCTGGATTTGGTGGAGAAAACACCGCCGCCATACCTTCTTCCGTGAAAAATTACACGAAAAACGCGCTGCAAAAGCCAAAAAACAAACCAATCAATAAACCATTCCAGGCCGTCTGAAACACTTCCTTGCTTTCAGACGGCCTCAATCATTCATCAGAAACACCATGAAACAAAAAATCTTCGTCCTCTACACCGGCGGCACCATCGGCATGACCCAAAGCAGCGCCGGCCTGCGTCCCGACACCGCCCTCGTCGATAAAGCCCTTGCCCCCTTTTCAGACGGCCTTGATTTCGAATGGCACGTTTGCCAGCCGCTCATCGATTCTTCCGCAGTAACGCTGCAAAACCAACGCGACTGGTTGGAGCTTATTATCGCCAAGCTGCCTGACTATGACGGCATTTTGGTGCTGCACGGCACGGATACCATGGCATACACTGCCAACCTCTTCGCCCTTTCACTGCAAGGCTTGGACAAACCCGTTATCCTGACCGGCTCGCAATGGCCTTACGATGCCGCCAACAGCGATGCGCCGCGCAATCTTGCCACCGCCGTTTCTGCTTTCTCGCTCAAACTCAAACAAGTGGCGATTGCCTTTGACGGCAAGCTCTTCCCCGCCGTCGGCAGCAGCAAGGTCAGCACCCAGACCGCCGCAGGTTTTGACAACCTGCATTTTGGCGCGCTCGCCGAATGGGAGGAAAACACAGGTTGGCACAATATCCGTACCGCCCCAACCCAACATTCGGACGGCCTCAAACCGCGTCTTCCATCCCCCGAAGCAAAAGTTTCCGTCCGCACGCTGATTCCCGGTTATGCCGCGCAAGAACTTTCAGACGGCCTGCCCCACCTTTCCGCCCAAGCCCTAATCCTGCAAAGCTACGGCCACGGCAATGCGCCGAGCAACGATGCGTTTGTCCGAACCGTCCAAGCCTTTACGCAACAAGGCAAGTTACTGCTCAACATCAGCCAAGTGCCGCAAGGTTGCGCCGCCGCCGTCTATGCCCAAGGCGATGCTTTGCGGCAGGCAGGCATCATCAACGGCGGCAAATGCAACCTTGAAACCGCCACTGCGCTGATGACCCTTGCCATATCCCATGACTGGAATGCGGATAAGGTGCAACAAGAATTGCGACAATTAAATCTGCTGTAAACCGCCATTTAATATGACTTTCACCGACACCCACTGTCATCTTGCCGACCCTAAACTTGCCGACACGCTGCCTGCCGTGCTTGCCGAAGCGCAAGCCGTTGGCGTAGCGCGTTTTATCGTACCGGCTACATCACCAAATGATTGGCAGGCAGTTGCACAGTTGGAAAGGCCGTCTGAAAACATCCATATCGCTTTGGGCATTCATCCTTGGTTTTCAGACGGCCTCAACGAAGCGGCATTCCAAGAGTTAGAGTCCGAATTAATCCGGCATCCGCAAGCATGGGTTGGCGAAATCGGCTTGGATTTTTATGGCAAAGAGCAAACCCAAGCCCAACGCGACACGCAGACCGACGCCTTTATCCGCCAACTCATCCTCGCCCAAAACCTCAACCGCCGCGTCATCATCCATAATCTGAAAGCTACCGCCGCCATTGCCGCCGCCGTTAAAACCGCCGGTTTCACACAAGGCGGTATCGTTCACGCCTTCTCCGGCAGCGTAGAAGAAGCACAGATTTTGGTGAAACTCGGCTTCAAAATCGGCATAGGCTCGCTGCTACTCAATCCCAATGCAAAAAAAGTCCGTACCGCCTTACAAGCTTTAAACGACACGGATTTTGTTCTCGAAACCGACAGCCCTTTTATGCTCGGCCATGAAACCAATACACCGGCTAATATCCGCCGCATCGCCGAAATTGCCGCAGAACTACGCGGTATACCGCTGGCAAAACTGTCTGAAATCACCGAGCAAAACGTGGATTCCCTGCTCCATACTTCCCCTTAATATGCCGACCTCAAGGCATCAAAAAGCCTTGCCCTGCCATTTCGTTTCCAAACCGACACACTCTACCCTCCCTACCCCATATTCATGAATAAAAAGCGATACAAGGCCGTCTGAAAAAACGTTTTTGGCACAAAATATCGTTCATTGCACCATTTCAGCTTTTTCAAACCGTATTTTCCCTTTGATTGATAAAAAGTATTACGCATATTATTGGGCAAACTTTTTATTTACGTTAAAATATGCTTTTTTTTGATAATAAGGCCGTCTGAAATAGGCGGAAAATACTTATGGCAGAACAACATACACACTCCTCTACCTGGCAGAGCAAAATTAATGCCCTCGGCCCGGGCATCATGATGGCTTCGGCGGCGGTCGGCGGCTCACACCTGATTGCTTCCACGCAGGCGGGCGCGCTTTACGGCTGGCAGCTTGCATTGATTATTATTTTGACCAACCTGTTCAAATACCCATTTTTCCGCTTCAGCGCACATTACACGCTGGACACGGGCAAAAGCCTGATTGAAGGCTATGCCGAAAAAAGCCGCGTTTATTTGTGGGTATTTTTGATTTTGTGTATTGCATCGGCAACGATTAATGCCGGCGCGGTCGCCATCGTTACCGCCGCCATCGTCAAAATGGCAATCCCATCGCTGACTCTCGATACCGGTATAGTGTCCGCCCTGATCATGGCTTCCTGCCTGCTGATTCTGGCAAGCGGCCGCTATAAAGCGTTGGACAACGTTTCCAAAATCATCATCGTCAGCCTGACCATTGCCACCGTTGCCGCGGCAGCCGTTGCCATGTCTCGCGGTATGCAGATGAAGCCCGACTTTATCGAGCCCACCCCTTGGACGCTGACCGGCTTGGGCTTCTTAATCGCGCTGATGGGCTGGATGCCTGCGCCGATTGAAATTTCCGCCATCAACTCTTTGTGGGTAACCGAAAAACAACGCATCAACCCTTCCAGCTACCGCGACGGTATTTTCGACTTCAACGTCGGCTACATTACTAGCGCGATTTTGGCGGTCGTTTTCCTCGCCTTGGGTGCATATGTACAATACGGCAACGGCGAGGAAGTGCAAATGGCGGGCGGCAAATATGTCGGCCAGCTGATTAATATGTACGCCGTTACCATCGGCGACTGGTCGCGTCCATTAGTGGCATTTATCGCCTTTGCCTGTATGTACGGCACCACCATTACCGTAGTAGACGGCTACGCGCGCGCGATTGCCGAACCGGTACGCCTGCTGCGCGGCAAAGACAAAACCGGCAACGTCGAACTGTTTGCTTGGAACATTTGGGTCGCAGGCTCAGGCTTGGCCGTGATTTTCTGGTTCAACAGCGCAATGGCCGAGTTGCTCAAATTCGCCATGATCACCGCCTTCGTTGCCGCCCCAGTGTTCGCTTGGCTGAACTACCGCCTCGTTAAAGGCGACAAACGCCACAAACTGACCATGGGCATGAACTTCCTCGCCATTATCGGTTTGATTTATTTGACTGGATTTACCGTTTTGTTCCTGCTGAACCAAACAGGCATCTTGGCTGCGCCTAAATAAGCCCATACTAAAAAAGGCCGTCTGAAACTCAAAAACAGGTTTCAGACGGCCTTTCCAATCCATCATATCTTTTTGAATTTTCATTCAAACCCATTATAATGACTCCTTATTTCGCCGTTGCAGACCACTCGACGGCATCCGTATTTTGGAAAATTTATGAAGCCGTCTATTTTAGAAAAACTACAACAACTCAGCGACCGACTGGAAGAAGTCACGCACCTGCTCGGTCAGCCTGAAGCCACGTCCGACATGGACAATTACCGCAAACTCACACGCGAACACGCCGAATTAACCCCCGTCGTCGAAGTGTTCCAAAACTACCAGTTGGCTCAAAGCGACTTGGCAGATGCCGAAGAAATGCTGTCCGACCCTGAAATGAAAGACTTTGCCGCCGAAGAAATCGAAGCAGCCAAAGCCAAAATCGACGAACTCGATACCGAGCTGCAAAAACTGCTACTGCCCAAAGATGCCGACGACGACAAAAACATCTTTATCGAAGTACGCGCCGGAACGGGCGGCGACGAAGCCGCGCTGTTTGCAGGCGATTTGCTGCGTATGTACAGCCGCTACGCCGAGCGCAACCGCTGGCAGGTAGAAATCGTTTCCGCCAATGAAAGCGAATTGGGCGGCTATAAAGAAGTCATCGCCCGCATTATCGGCTTGGGCGCATACAGCCGTCTGAAATTTGAATCCGGCGGCCACCGCGTGCAACGCGTCCCTGCTACCGAAAGCCAAGGCCGTATCCACACCTCCGCCTGTACCGTTGCCGTCATGCCCGAAGCGGACGAACTCGAAGACATCGAATTGAACCCCGCCGACCTGCGCATCGACACCTTCCGCGCATCCGGCGCGGGCGGTCAGCACATCAACAAAACCGACTCCGCCGTCCGTATTACCCACTTGCCGACAGGCATGGTGGTCGAATGCCAAGACGGCCGTAGCCAACACGCCAACAAAGCGCAAGCGATGAAAGTCCTCGCTGCCCGCTTAAACGACGCGCAAAAACGCGAAGCACAAGCCAAAGAAGCCGCCGAACGCAAATCCCTGATCGGCAGCGGCGACCGCAGCGAACGCATCCGCACCTACAACTACCCACAAGGCCGCGTTACCGACCACCGCATCAACCTTACCCTGCACAAACTGGATTTTGTGATGGACGGCGATTTAGAAGAAATCACCAATGCCCTGATTGCCGAGCATCAAGCCGAGCTTTTGGCAGCAATGGGGGATTGATGGATTTGGTCCATTGCGTTTATACTTTTCAGACGGCCTGATGACATATGTTAATATGGCCGTGTATATGTTATCCCGAAGTGATAAATGCAGCACCAGCTGCGCCACAGCAACACCCTTCTACAATCACCGAATGAGAGGACACAAAATGGCAAAAATCCTGATCGCACCGGTATCTGCCGGTCTGAGCGCCGATGCAGCGGCAAAAGCATTTGCAGCAGCATTAAATGCGCAAGTTTTCCAAGCCGTTGACCCTGCTGCCGAAACCCTGTTGGCTCAAGGCAAAAGCGACGATTGGTTTGACGCACTTGTCGGTAAAGTTGCAGCATTGAATGCAGACAATCTCGTTATCGAAGGCATCACTCCTGATGCGGACAAATTGTTCTTGGCAGGCAAAAACGTTGAATTGGCGCTGTCTTTGGATGCAGGCGTTGTATTGGCGCTGAAATCCGACAACACTGATGCCGCTGCCGTCACTCAACAATTGAATCTTGCCAAACAGTTCTATACCAACTCTCCAGGCTTATTGGAAGGCTTTATCATTGACGGCGCAGCCGCTGCTTTGGGCGCACAAGTTGCCGAGCAAACCGGCCTGATTTTCTTCGGCTCCAGCGACAAACTGCAAGACGTATCCGCTTTGGCCAAACGCGAAGCCAAACGCCTGTCTCCAGCCCAATTCCGTTACAACCTGATCGATTTTGCCCGCAAAGCCGATATGCGCATCGTTCTGCCTGAAGGCGCAGAACCGCGCACCGTCGCCGCTGCCGCCATCTGCCACGAAAAAGGCATCGCCCGTTGCGTACTGTTGGCTACCCGCGAAGAAGTTGAGGCCGTAGCTAAAGAACGCGGCATCTCCCTGCCTGATTCTTTGGAAATTATTGATCCTGCTTCTTTGGTTGAGCAATACGTTGGGCCGATGTGCGAATTGCGCAAATCCAAAGGCCTGACTCCTGAAGACGCACGCAAACAGCTGCAAGATACCGTCGTACTCGGCACCATGATGATGGCTCAAAACGACGTAGACGGTCTGGTTTCCGGTGCAGTCCACACTACTGCCAACACTATCCGCCCTGCCCTGCAACTGATTAAAACCGCTCCGGGCGCAAGCCTTGTATCCAGCGTATTCTTCATGTTGCTGCCTAACCAAGTTTTGGCATTTGCCGACTGCGCGGTTAACCCGAACCCAACTCCGGAACAACTGGCAGACATCGCCATCCAATCTGCCGACAGCGCCAAAGCCTTCGGTATCGATCCCAAAGTGGCCATGATTTCCTACTCTACCATCAACTCAGGCAGCGGCCCTGATGTCGATGCGGTGATCGAAGCAACCAAACTGGCGAACGAAAAACGCCCTGATTTGGCCATCGAAGGTCCGTTGCAATACGATGCGGCTACCGTTCCATCTATCGGCCAATCCAAAGCTCCGGGCAGCGCTGTTGCCGGTCAAGCAACCGTTTTGGTTTTCCCAGACCTCAATACCGGCAACTGCACTTACAAAGCCGTACAACGCAGCGCCAACGTCCTGAGCGTAGGCCCGTTGTTGCAAGGTTTGCGCAAACCGGTTAACGACTTGTCCCGCGGCGCATTGATTGAAGACATCGTCTTCACCATCGCCCTGACTGCCGTTCAAGCCAAACAAATGCAAGGCTGATTGACAAGCTGATGCTTTAAAATCAAAGGCCGTCTGAAACCGATGTTTCAGACGGCCTTTCGTATCTTTGCGCCAACTATATTATAATTCGCCATTATTTTCCGAAAGACTGCCCCAATGACTGCCTACCAGCAACAACTAGCCGACAAAAAGCAATATCTTCAGCAACTTTTCCAAGGACTGGATTTCCCTGAAATCGAAGTCTTTGAATCTCCGGAACAGCATTACAGGATGCGTGCCGAGTTCCGTATCTGGCATGAGGGCGGTGAAATGTTTTACGCCATGTTTGAGCGCGGGCAAAAGGCAAGCGGGGCAAGCCTGATCCGTTGCGACCAATTTCCTGCCGCATCCGAATCCATCAATGCCTTGATGCCGAAGCTGATTGAAGCCGCCTCCAATCATCCCGAGCTGAAAAACCGCTGGTACGCCGTCGAATTTTTGTCCACTTTAAGCGGCGAAATGCTGGTTACCATGATTTACCACAAGAAGCTGAACGAAGCATGGCAACAAGCCGCGCAAGAGCTGGCGCACAATTTGGGCATCCACATCATCGGCCGCAGCCGCGGACAAAAAATCGTATTGAGCCAAGATTTTGTGACAGAAGCGTTGGAAGTCAACGGCAAAACCTTCCGCTATCGTCAAATCGAGGGCAGCTTTACACAACCCAATGCCCAAGTGTGCCAAAAAATGCTGACGTGGGCGTGTGATGCTGCGCAAAACTTAGGCAAAGACCTACTTGAGCTGTACTGCGGCAACGGCAATTTCACCCTGCCACTTTCGCAACATTTCACTCAAGTATTGGCAACCGAAGTCTCCAAAACTTCCGTCAACGCCGCCCAATGGAATATTGAAGCCAACCAAATTACCAATCTCAAAATCGCCCGCCTGTCTGCGGAAGAATTTACTGAGGCCTACACGCAAAACCGCGAATTCCGCCGCCTGCAAGAACAAGGCATCGACTTGAAAAACTATGATTTTTCAACTATTTTTGTCGATCCTCCACGCGCCGGTGTTGATGATGAGACGCTCAAATTGGTTGCCCGATTCGACAACGTCCTCTATATTTCCTGCAACCCTGCTACTTTTGCACGAGATGTGAAGATTTTGGCTAAAAATGGATATTTGCTTAAAAAAATTACACCTGTGGATATGTTCCCGCAGACTGGACATATTGAGGTAGTGGGGTTATTGGAAAAAGTTGAAGCAATATTATTGAAGTAGGAGGCAGAAATGTTATTATCAGTAGGAATATACAAAGAAAAGAAAGAAAAAAATTTTAGAATGGTAATATTACCATCAGGAAAAAATAAAATAGGATTAACTATGGACAAAGATTATGGAATAATTTCCTATCTAGATAAAAATAATAATGAAAAAATAGGAGAGTTTATAGCCGATGTCGTTGCCGTGCCGGTTGAGGCGGGTCGAGTCGTGGTTCTCCCAGAAGGTGCGCAGCAGGGCCTCGCCGCCCGCGCCGACGACGGCGGGGTCGTAGACCACCCGCACCGTCTCGGCGTGGCCGGTGATCCCGGTGCACACCTCCTGGTAGGTGGGGTTGGGCGTCGTGCCGCCCATGTAGCCGACGGCGGTGACCACGACGCCGGGCCGGCGCCACAGGATGCGCTCCACGCCCCAGAAGCAGCCGCCGGCCAGGTGGAGCACCTCGGCGCCCCGCGGCCAGGGGCCGTTCAGCGGCGCGCGCAGGACGACGTGCTCGCCCGGGTCGGGCAGGATCGGGGCCTCCCGCCCGGGCAGGACGGTGGAGCGCGCGGGGCGCGTCGTCGGTCTGGAGCTCATGCGGACACGCTACCGTCCCGTGGCGCCGGGACGGGCCCGCGCTCCCGCCGGGGGCGGGCGGCGGGGGCTCACAGGGTTGTGACGTCGAGGATCTCGGCCTCGATCTGCCTGCCGTTGGGGGCCGCATAGGTCACCGTCTCGCCGGCCTTGTGGCCCATGAGGGCCCTGCCCAGCGGGGCGTCGGGGGAGAACACCTTGACCCCCTCGGGCACGTCCGCGGTGATCTCCTGGCCGCCCAGGGCGAAGGCCTGCTCCTTGCCCGCGACCCTGGCCGTCACGATCGTCCCGGCGGAGACCGAGCCGTCGTCGGCCGCCTCGCCGATCTGGGCGTGCTCGAGCAGCTCGGTGAGCTGGGCGATCCGCGCCTCGTTGAGACCGGCCTCCTCGCGGGCGGCGTGGTAGCCGGCGTTCTCCCGCAGGTCGCCCTCCTGCCGGGCGGCCTCCACGCGGGCGGCGATCTCCTTGCGGTCGGCCTCCTTGCGGCGGGCCAGTTCGGCGGTCAGGCGGTCGAAGGCCTCCTGCGTCAGCCAGGTGCTCGACGTGCTGCTCTCAGACATGTCCTTCTCCTCGGGTCGGTGCCGGACGTACAGAGACGTATGAACGGCGAGTCTATCGTCGCGCCTGGAGACTTCCTGTGAAAGAGTTTCGCGCTCAGCCCAGCACGGCGAGGTAGCAGGCGGTGCACTGGCAGGCCCAGGCGGCCACGGTGCACGTGTGGAAGATCTCGTGGAAGCCGAACCAGTGCGGATCCGGGTCGGGCCAGCGGCGCGCGTAGACGGCGCCGCCCACGGTGTAGACCACGCCGCCCGAGACGAGCAGCCACACGATCGCGGGCCCGCCGGTCATCCAGAACTGGGGCAGGAACCAGATCGCCACCCATCCGAGGAGGATGTAGAACAGGGTCGTCAGCCACCTCGGCGCGCTCCGCCAGGCCAGGGACGTGATGATCCCGGCCAGCGCCCCGCCCCAGACGATCCCCAGGACGAGCAGCGTCATGCCCCGGTCGAGCAGGGCCACGGACAGGGGCGTGTAGGTGCCGGCGATGAGCAGGTAGATATTGGCGTGGTCGACGCGCTGGAGGACGGCGGACACGCGTCGGGGCCAGTGGCCGTAGGAGATGTGGTAGACGCCCGAGTTGGCGAACAGGAACAGGGAGCAGGCCAGGTAGGCCGCGCAGGCCCAGGTCAGCGCCGGTCCCGGGGCGAGGACGGTCAGGACGATGCAGGCCGCCAGGGCCAGGGGCGCGGTGAATGCGTGGATCCATCCGCGCAGGCGCGGCTTGACGGCGCGGATGGCGCCCCCGGCGGCGTCCTTGACGGCGTCGGTGACCGTGCCGATGGCTCCCGACGACAGCGACTGGATCTTCTCGGGCGTGCGACTCCCGCGCTCGGCGCCGGGGCGCTTCTCGATCCGAACGGCCATGACTCCCCCTTGTTCATTGTGCGGCGGTCGCGTCCGGTGGGCGGCCGGGTGCAGGCACCGCCTCCAACTTACGGTTCCGTAGGTTACGCGACCGTAGGTTAGCGCGGTAGGGGGTGCCCCCGTGGCCCGCCTCTCCCGTGCGAGCGGCCCCGGGCGCACTCCCCGACGACGAATGCGGGCAGTCCGCCCCGCACGTGCTCGCGGTCCGCGCGATACGGTTGCACCGGGTCCGGTGCGCCGCCGCGGCCCGCCGGTGCCCGACCGCCCGGCCGACGATGTGGAAGGCAGGTGCCCGCGTGGCCAGGGAGAGCTTCGTCTACGAGCTCTACGAGCGCCGCCTCATGGCGCAGATCAAGGCGAAGAAGGTCCCCGAGCACGTGGGCGTCATCCTCGACGGCAACCGCCGCTGGGCCAAGCGGATGGGCTTCGGCGCCTCCCAGGGGCACAGGCGTGGCGCGGACAAGATCGAGGAGTTCCTCGGCTGGGCCCGGGCCGCGGGCGTGCGCATCGTCACCCTGTGGCTGCTGAGCACCGACAACCTCAGCCGCGACCCCGCCGAGCTCTCCCCGCTGCTGGACATCATCGCCGACGCCGTCGACGAGCTGGCCGCGACCCGCACCTGGCGGCTGCGCCTGGTGGGCGCCGTCGACCTGCTGCCCGCCCCCGTCGCCGCCCGGCTGCGCGACGCCGTCGCCGCCACCGCCACCGGCCCCGCCCGCGACGACCCCCGCATGCAGGTCAATATCGCCGTCGGCTACGGCGGGAGGCAGGAGATCGCCGACGCCGTGCGCGCGGTCCTGCGCGAGCGGGCCGCCGCCGGGGCCAGCCTGGAGGAGGTGGCCGAGTCCCTGTCCGAGGAGGACATCACGGCGCACCTGTACACCAAGGGCCAGCCCGACCCCGACCTGGTCATCCGCACCTCCGGCGAGCAGCGCCTGTCCGGCTTCCTGCTGTGGCAGTCGGTCCACTCCGAGTACTACTTCTGCGAGGTCTACTGGCCCGCCTTCCGGCGCGTGGACTTCCTGCGGGCCCTGCGCGACTACTCCCGCCGCGAGCGCCGCCTCGGGCGCTGAGGGTGGGCCGGCAGCGCGCCCCGACCGGCGTCAGGCCGTAGAACCCGACTGGAGCCCGCCCGCGGCTCCCGGCCGCGGAGGCCGCCCGCAAAACCCGTGCGCCAGGTCACACGTGGTGTAGCGTCGTGGCAAGAGGCGGGCGGCCGCCGGGGCTCCCGTCGCCGAGCACCGGAAGAACCGAGCATGCGCACCTACGTCCTGGACACCTCCGTCCTTCTATCCGACCCCCGCGCCGTCCTGCGCTTCGACGAGCACGCCGTCGTCCTGCCCGTCATCGTCATCACCGAGCTGGAGGGCAAGCGCAACCACCCCGAGCTGGGCTACTTCGCCCGCTCCGCCCTGCGCCTGCTCGACGCCCTGCGCCGGAGGCACGGGCGCCTGGACCGCCCGGTCCCGCTCAACGACGCGGGCGGCACCCTGCGCGTGGAGCTGGGCGGCGCCGACGACGGCGTCCTGCCCGCCGGCATGCGCCTGGGGGACAACGACACCCGGATCCTGAGCGCGGCCGTCTCCCTGGCGGAGCGGGGCGACGACGTCGTCATCATCTCCAAGGACCTGCCCATGCGCATCAAGGCGGCCTCCGTGGGGCTGGCGGCCGAGGAGTACCGGGCCCAGCTGGCCGTGGACTCCGGCTACACCGGCATGACGGAGCTGTCCGTGAGCGCCGCGGAGATGAACGGGCTGTGGGAGGACGAGCGCCTGGAGCCGGCCGACCTGGTCGACGCCGCGGCGGCGGCCGCCCTGGCCGAGCAGCCCGAGCACACCGGCGTCGTCGTCACCTCCCCGCGCGGCTCGGCGCTGGCCACCGTCGTTGCGGGCGGGCTGCGCCTGGTGCGCCGCGACCGGGAGATCTTCGGGGTGAGGGGCCGCTCGGCCGAGCAGCGCATCGGCATCGACCACCTGGTCAACCCGGAGATCGGCATCGTCTCGCTGGGCGGGCGCGCCGGCACCGGCAAGTCGGCGCTGGCCCTGGCGGCCGGGCTCGACGCCGTCGTCGACCGCCAGGAGCACGAGCGGGTCCTGGTCTTCCGGCCCCTGTACGCCGTCGGCGGCCAGACCCTGGGCTTCCTGCCCGGGGACACCGGGGAGAAGATGCAGCCCTGGGCGGAGGCCGTCTTCGACACGCTGAGCTCGGTGGTGGCCCGCGAGCGCATCGACCGCGTCCTCCAGCTGGGCCAGCTCGAGGTCCTGCCCCTGACCCATATTCGCGGCCGCTCCTTCCACGACGCCTTCGTCATCGTCGACGAGGCCCAGTCCCTGGAGCGCAATGTGCTGCTCACGGTGCTCTCCCGCGTGGGGCGCAACTCCAAGGTGGTCCTCACCCACGACGTCGCCCAGCGCGACAACCTGCGGGTGGGGCGCTGGGACGGGGTGGCGAGCGTGGTGGAGTCCCTCAAGGGCAATCCGCTGTTCGCGCACATCGATCTGGTGCGCACCGAGCGCAGCGCCATCGCCGAGCTGGTGACCACGATGCTCGACGAGGTGCCGCTGTACTGAGCGCGGGGGGGCGCTCAGGCGCGCCGGGAGCGCCCCGCGCAGCGCGCCGGGAGTCTCGGAAGGGCCTTGGGCTCCGGGCGCCTCGAGTACGTCGGCCGACCGCGGGCGGTCGCGGTCGGCCGACGCGCCTCAGCGTAGCGCGGGCCCGCCGGGTCGGGCGGAGCCTCGCCGCGCGTCGTGGTGCGAACCCGTCTCCGGGGCGCGGGCTCAGTCCTCCAGCTCGGCGCGGGTGGGCGGGTTGGCGCCGGACCGCGAGACGGTGATGTCGGCGATGGCCGCGGCGTGGCGCACGACCCGCTCCAGGGCCTCGGCGTCGATGGCGCGCAGGGCCTCGCGGCGGTCGGCCCCCACGAGGTCCTCGCTCCACAGCCCGTCCTCCAGGCCGCCCATGAAGGAGTCGCCGGCGCCGACCGTGTCCTCGACGACGACGTCGGGGTTGGCCGGGACCTCCAGGCGGACGCCGGAGGCGGTCATGGCCAGCGCGCCCCTCTTGCCGCGGGTGACGACGACGATGGCGGCGCCCATCGCCAGCCAGGACTGGAGGATCTCCTCCACGGCGGCGTCGTCGGAGTCGTCCACCCCGTAGAACCAGCCGATGTCCTCGTTGGAGCACTTGACCAGGTCCGACAGGGAGATGAGGGCCTCGACGGTGGTGCGCGCGTCCTCGGGCTCGCCCATGAGCTGCGGACGGGCGTTGGGGTCGTAGCAGATGGTGGAGGTGGCCCGGTAGGCCTCCAGGATGCGGTGGACCGTCTCGGAGCCGGGGGTGAGGATCGCGGCGATGGAGCCGGTGTGGACCAGGACGGGGGCCGCGTCCTCGGGCAGGGTCGGGAAGGGCGGGTTCCAGTCGAGGTCGAAGAAGTAGGAGGCGCCGCCCTCCTCGTCGATGGTGGCCTGCGCCGTCGAGGTCCGCTCGGCGTCGTCGGAGCCGGGGATCAGGCGCACGCCCGAGGCCTCCAGGTGCTCGCGCACGGCCAGGCCGCGCTCGTCGCGCCCGATCCAGCAGTCGAGCTCGGCGTCGCGGCCCAGTCGCGCCAGGCCGAGCGCCACATTGGCGGGGGAGCCGCCGGGGATGTCCCGGGGCGGCTCGCCGGGGTTGATGATGACGTCGACGAGGGCCTCGCCGATGACGAGTGCGGTTCCATTGCGGCCGGGTGCGGTCATGGTGGGCTTCCTTCGAGGATTCGGTGTCGGAGTGGTGGTTCAGTGCTCGGCGTCGGCGTCCGCCTGCTGGTGGGCGACGGCGGCCAGGCGGTTGCGCGCCTCGTCCAGCCATGACTGGCAGCGCGCGGCCAGGGCCTCGCCGCGCTCCCATAGGCCCAGGGCCTCCTCGAGCGGGACCTGCCCGGCCTCGAGGCGCTGGACCACGGCCACGAGCTCCTCGCGCGCCTGCTCGTAGGACAGGCGGGCGACGTCGTCGGCCGCGGAGGGAGTGGCGGTGGAGGACTGACTCATAGGTCGATTCTGTCATGAGCCGGGTCCCGCGCGTGGGCGCATGGAAGACGCAGATGGCGAACGGGCTCGTGGTGCGCCCGGCACCGCTGGCGCATGCCTCGTGCGTGAGTTCGCCATTGCGGTGGGGCGGGTGGGGCTCCTGGGACTGGCTGGGGCGGAGTTTTGTCCAAATCTGTTGCAAAGGCCCGGATCGCGCCGAAGCGCAGAAAGAGAAACGTTGATATTCCGCGCTTCTTCTCGCGGCCGATCCCGGCTCGGAGCGCCTTTGCAACAGATTTGGACAAACGGCGCCGCCGCGGGCCCCCGGGACGAGGGCGCCGCCCGTCTGACGGCCACCACGGGGCCGGGACTACGGCCGATCCGCGGAGCGGAGGCGATGCCGGTCCGGGCGGACGGCGCCGGGCGGGGACTATGGCCGCTCGCGCGAGGGGGCGGGCGACGCGGCGGACGGTTTGGTGGCGCCCACCACCTGGGCGACGAGCCGGCCGGAGGCCAGGATGCCCTCGAGCAGATCGCCCTTCTTGACGTCCTCGGCGCTCGTGACCAGGCTGCCGTCGGGCTTGCGCAGAATGGCGTAGCCGCGGTCCAGGACGCCCTGCGGTGACAGGGCCGTCAGGCGCGCGCGGTCGGCGCGCAGCTCGGCGTCGGCCAGCGAGAGCGCATTGCCCAGGGCCAGGCGCAGCCGGTCGCGGGCCTGGCCCAGCTCCACGGCCTTGTCCCGCACGATGACCGTGGGGTCGGCCATGACGGGGCGGGAGCGGACGCGCTCGAGGCGCGTCTGCTCCTCCTCCAGGCGCCGGGCCAGGGCGGCGCGGATGCGCTCGCGCGCCTGGTCCAGGCCCACCGTCTCCTGCGCCAGGTCCGGGACGATCCGGCGGGCGGCGTCGGTGGGCGTGGAGGCCCGGTAGTCGGCGACGTCGTCGAGCAGGGGCCGGTCCGTCTCGTGGCCGATGGCGGACACGAGCGGGGTGCGGCAGGCGGCGGCCGCGCGCACGAGGCCCTCGTCGCTGAAGGGCAAGAGGTCCTCGACGGATCCGCCCCCGCGGGCCACGACGATGACGTCGATGCGCGGGTCGGCGTCGAGCTCGCGGATGGCGGCGGTGACCTGGGAGACGGCGTGGACGCCCTGAACGGCGACCTCGCGGACCTCGAAGGGCAGCCCGGGCCAGCGCAGGCGGGCGTTGACGATGACGTCGTCCTTCGCCTTGGCGCCGCGCCCGCACACGAGCCCGACGACGCGCGGCGTGAAGGGCAGGGGGCGCTTGCGCTCGGGGGCGAGCAGGCCCTCGGCGGCCAGAATGCGGCGCAGCTGCTCGATGCGGGCCAGCAGGTCGCCCGTGCCTACGGGGCGGACGTCGTCGACCTGGAGCTGGAGGCTGCCGCCGCGCGTCCAGAAGGTGGGGCGCCCGTGGGCCACGACCCGCAGCCCGTCGGCGAGCTCGGCGCCCATCGCCCGCTCGACGGCCACCAGGTCGCGGCGGTAGATGGCGGCGCGCAGGGACATCTCGGTGTCCACGTCCCGCAGCGTGAGGAAGGACATGCCGGCGCGGCGGTTGATCTGGACGATCTGCGCCTCCACCCACACGCCGGTCATCTTCGAGACGTACCCCTCGATCTTCGTCGACAGCAGGGACAGTGGCCACGGGTTGTCCGGGGTGGTGTCGCGGGCCAGGCGCGCGGGCTCGCGCACGGTGGCGGGGTTGGCGCGCTGGGCGTCGTCGCGCCGGAGGGCCGAGGGGGAGGGCGGCTGGGCTGTCACATGCACCACTGTGCCATGCCTCCCCCTGGGAGGCGGAGCGCCGCTGTGGCACAGTGGGGCGCGTGAGCATCCAGAGCATGCGGATGACGGCGCCGCCGGCTCCCGTCCGGGCGCCCGGCGCCGACGTCGCCGAGTCGGCCGCCCCGTCCGAGGCCGGCCCGGCGTCCGACGGCGCGCCTGCGCCCATCGGC